>UEXM01001760.1_pt1 | contig 17027 bp, 13 predicted proteins | sample 1796661 | NCBI WGS metagenome assembly UEXM01 (sample SAMEA4772469, study PRJEB27181) | metagenome | reverse complement strand
TAAAGTATGCTCTATACGTAAAGTCAACAAAGCTTTCGGGATTTTTACTAATGCCGTATGCGCCAAACGTTGCTGGTATAATAGCTTGCCCTAATACTCTATTAGTAGCTGTTAGCTGAGGATTGCCGTCTGCATTAAATAAAGCATCTTTGTTAGCTAATATTTTTATTATACGGTCTTCACATAGCGCAATAAGGTCAGTGTCTCTGCCATGCAACTTTTGTATGCCGCCGTACTCTGGATTTAAGTCTTTTGTTATTGGTTCACCAATAATAAATTGGTTTAATCTATTTACGCCGTTTTTACTATTATATATTCCTGAAAATATTAATCGATTTTTGAGTGTGTCTTGTTTATAATTGTCTTCAAATACAGTTGAAACCCTAACTCCTTTTCCTAGTGTAGGCGCGTTAAAATCATCTCTAATTCTGTCTGATTCAACCCCGTTGTTAAAACTAAAGCAGTTGGCATAATCTAAATCTTTAGGGTTGCCAAGCTGTGCTATTGGATAAGTTTTCTCTGTTTCATAATATATATCTAAAACTCCTTCTTCTGGTTCTATTTCAAATATGGGCGGATCAGTCGGCGCTTTTGCCCCTTCCAAACTAGGCTCTCTTACGTCCACTCTAAATTGTATTTGTCTATTTGATGTATTTGGATCTTGCTCGCCCGTGGAAGGAAAATTATATTCTAATAGCTTATTAAACTTTAACGCATAATTTCTTCTATTATTATCATCCCATGTAATCACTTCTACTACTTTGTAATTAGGATATTCTGATATGTCATCAAAATTATTATCTAGCGCCGTATACCCGCTAAATCTAACATAATTTCCAACAACAAGTGCTGGGGCAAATGGGTCTGTTTCGTAATCAGAGGCGCCATCGTTAAGATTTTCTTGCGTTTGTATAACCACGTGAAAGCCTGCCGGCAAAGTATTATTACTAACTGTTATAGCCCCTAATGCCGCTGTTGTTGTTGATACCCGGGTATACCAATACATCCTATTTTCGCCTGTTCCGTCGTGCGCATCAAAATTAACAGTTGTTGCCACTGTATTTAAAGAAGATTCGTCAAAAGCTCCGATTAATGCTTGTTTTAACTGGCTTGAATTATTAAGTTTTATAAAAAATTTACCAGCATATTCAGGGTTCCCTGTATCGTCTTTAGTTGTAATAAACTCTATACTACAAGCATAACCCGAGGTGTCAGAATTACTCGTGTATATAACGTTTACATCTTCTCCAAATTGCTCCTCAAAAGTTAACTCTACTTCTTCTTGGCCACCATCTGGTTCAATACTAAAGCTTTTAATTGTATATATGTTTGATTTATTTGTAGTGCCACTTCTTTTAAATCTAACGTTAGCACCAGTAGTACATTGAGCCACAAATTGACTAGATACATCAGCATTTGCATCATCTCCTGGTCTAAATGCTCTTTCTAATTGTATTGTGTTATGCCCAGGTACCGGCGTTGACCCCGCTTTTTTAGTTGATTGTATTGCGCCATCTCCATAAAAAGGCGCAAATCTAATTGTTGTTGCTTCATAAGCAATAATTTCTTTGGTAGCTAAAAAGTTAGGAGGATCTGCATCCTTGTCTAATACTTTAAATTTGCTGTTGCTTGCTATTTTATAAGCATTTGCACCTGTTTGTTTTTTTAATATTAAAATGTCTTCCGCAGAAACTTTATTTGTTTCAGAAGATGGAAAAGAACAATATACATATCCGGTTTCTTTGTCTTCATAAACATTGCTAACAGATAAATTATAATAAGGCTGTGACGCCTCTTTAATATAATACTTATAATGCGTTATATCAGCTGGTAGAGTTGCATGCGTTGTCTGTATTCTTATTGCTGAATTTAAATCTGACTTTGATAAATCAACTCGAAAGACCCCAGATGTATCTGTAAAAATAGGCGTTTGGCGCCCGGACTGATCTAAATAAATTACGCCCGCTTGATAAGTTCTTCCGGATTTAATAGATAATTTTTGGCTAGTATCAGATCTAGATATAATTGAAGTTGTAAAGCTTGGATTTGTTGTTATATTAAAGTCTTGCTCAAAATTACCAAATATTAATCTATTACCTGTAATTTCAAGTGCTTTTGCTTTTTTAGGTACACTGTCATAAGATCTTAATAATTGATTTGATTGTATTACCTTATATATCTGTTCGTCTTTAATTTGTAAATTAGCAGGAAACTCTGTATTGCTATTTTCTGTTTTCTTTAATGCCTCAACAATATATATATTAGCACTAACGGAGTCTTTATATAAAACTTCTATTTCTTCAATGTCCGCTTGATAGTTATTATTAGCAGGGGCAGTTAGCCACCCTGTTAATTCCATTTTTCTAACAGTGTTGGTCATGCCAAGATTATACCCGTCTTGTGCTTTGTATTCAAAACTTCCGGGTATAAAAGCGGGTAAAGAAAAAGGTGCCATTGTTGAAAATTGCCCATTAACATATTTATATCTATATGAAAATTTAGCAAATTTAAGTTCAAATAAAGGCTCTTCTTCTTCTAGCAAACACGAATATACCGCCGCTGCGTCTTGAATTTCTGCTGTTTTAGAAAGTAATTTTGCTGAAAATGATGTTCCAGAAGTATATGCTGTAATTTCAATTCTTAAAATAGATTCTATCTCATTTCCAAATTGTCCATTAAAAGTATTCTTAAGTTCAATACTGTCTCCTGTTTGGTAATTTGGCGCCGCGCTAAAACTGCCGTTAAAAGTATCATCTATATCTACTGTAAAAAAGTTTTTAGTAAATGTAATTGCATTCCCACCAATTGTTCCCGCTCCAGTTCGTAAACTTTGAGCTAGTGTTGCAAACGTAGGCGCGTTTAATGGAGATTTTTTAATAACAGTAATTCTGTCTTCGGAAAGATTGGTACTTGTTGTAAAATTTGTGGCTGTTACACCTCGCCAATATTCTATATCAACTTGTCTTGGTTCGTTTAAATTGTCTGTAAAATATAAAACACCGTCAAGCACCGAAAGGCCTGTGATAAATTGTTGCTTATTAAAATTAAGAATGTTGCTAAAAGAAAGCGTTGCTCCATTTTGTATTTGAGCAGAAGGTGCTTGCAAAAGAACTAATGTTGTGCTATTTATAGTATTAACCTTTGTGCCCGGAACAATATTTTCACCCGTAACATATTGCCCGCTAATTATGCCCCCACTTTGCGCCATTTCTATAACCAAAGAGCCTGCGGTATGCGCATTAGAAGATGCTGTTAGCTTTGCTGTTTTGGCTTCGCATAAAATAATATCAACACTATTGTTAGAAGAATCTAACTCAGCAATATAATCCGCGGTTGGCGATGTACCAAACCAATATATTTTGTTATTTTCAGTGTCTCGAACAGTACCTATACAACTTGCGCCAGCTGGAAAAGTAAGGCCGCCACTTATTTCTGTATTACCCAAAATATTTTGTACCACACCTACGTCTGCACCTTCGGAATAGGAAACGCTTATATTGTTAGCATGCCTATACTGACCGCGCGGAATTAGCCGCTCGTCAAGGTCTTTATTCATTTTACCTTGAAGAAATAAGTTTTTAATTTCTGGCATATTTTAGTGTTTAATCCACTTAGATTGGCCTCTAAGCGCTTGAGTAATGTTTTCTAACTTTAGATTTGATATTCTTAATTTAGCTGTTCTAACGGCTGCAAATTTTTCTTTCTTAAATCTATTAACCAAGTACTCTGGAACGTTGTTACGGGTCGCTAAAATGGCGTGAGCAATGCTTTTATACATAGCTTCTTCTGCAAATTTGTGAATAATCTTTTCTTCTGCAGTTGCAACACCATCACTTATATATTTTAAAGTAATAACCTTGCCTGTTAAATCGCTTGAAAAGAATATTTTACCTTTTACTTTGTCTATAAAAAATGAACCATTCCTATTCATAAATCTAGGATCAATACCATAACGCTGGCCGTGCATCGACTTAAAGGTTATATCGTTGTCTAAATATATGCTATCACCATTTGTACTTTGAGGGCTAAGTGCGCTAAATTTTTTCCAAGTTTCTGATTCATTAGCTGTTAACAAATTTCCATTCTGGTCAAATAAATAATTATAATTATCATCTTGCAAAAGAGGTATCGGGTTGCTAGTTTTAACTGCTGGTAAAATTGTGCGCTCTGTTCCATCATCGCCGATGCACATCATTTTTATGTAGTTAACATAATCGTGGGGTAGCTTCATTTGTAAACTATCAGGTATTTCAATTTCCTGCGATTTTTCACTTTCTAGCGTATCATATGTAAGCTCCTGAATAGCTCGCTGCGCAAAAAATAACACATTGCTGCGTTTTACTTTAGCTATAATTTTGTCTTCACCCACGTATGAAACCATAAAGTTGTTTACCACATCAGCTAATGTTATATGTTGGTAATTACCTAATTTTTCAATAGCGTTAACTTGCACAACTATAATGCCTAAACCTGTTTTTGGTGCACCTCCGGATTCTAATACATCAGTATTGTTTGTGTTGCCTGAAAATGTTATAGTGGGGGAAGAATAGCTGTAATTCCCTTGGCTAATTTCTTTCCCATTAACAAATATTTCAAAATCACCGATTGCCGAGGGCAGAGGATTAAACATAGACGTGGTAAGTGTAAACGCCGTCTGTGAACCTGTTCCGGTAAAATTAGTGCTGTTATTATAATAACGCTCTTGTGATATTGTGAATAGTGACATTTATTAAGCTTTTTCTTGTTGAACGTTTTTTACGTCTTCGGCCGATCCAATTTGATATAATTGAGGGTCTTTAAGTACTAGTCCCCCAAGTGCTAATATTTTAACAACTAGCTCAGTTTCTTCGCTTTCGTGAAGCTCAAAATTTGTAGAAGCGCTTTGATTAAAAGTTCCAACCGTTGCGTTAGCTGCCCAAGTTACCGGAGTTGGCTGTTTAATATAATTGCAATTAATTGCATTATCAGCTGTAATTTCTGCAGCTCCGTATACTTTTAAACCATCTTGGTTTTTAATATATATAGGAAAACTATCTGTTGGTTTTGAAAGTGGAGATTTCTGAATGTATAACCATTCTTTTTGATTTATTTGCTCTGCTTCTATATTATTGTATATTACAGAACCTATTCTATAAAGATCTGCCGGCAAATTATAATGCGAAGTGTCATACGCGCCAAGGCTGGATTGTTTTTCAAACAAGCTAACTTTTTCTTCTAGGATATCTAGCATGTCCGAATATTCCGTGCCATTACCGGGTATTCTAGCAAATTGATTTATATCATAAAAGTATTGCTCAAATATATCTAATTGAGCTTGATTTGCCATTGTATTAAATTCCTGAGGTGTAATGTAGCCCCGTTGTTCTTTATTTGTAATTGCTAATACCCTTTGGTATACAGTGTTTACATTTACACTCATATTTTAGTATTTTAGGTTAGGCCTACGGATATTGTAGGCCTATACCTAAATATCACTTATTTTAATTGTTTTTCAACTGTTTGGTATATTTCAATACCTTCATCAGTTTTAAAGTATGATGCTAACGCTGAATATGGGTTTTCATCAAAAGGCACGGTAATTAATTTTCTACCGTTACTTCCCCATGTAAACGTGCGCTGATCATTTGATAATTTAATTAAGTTTTGCTCTACTGATTTAATACCAATATTTCTAATATTAATATTTTCATCATTAGCCAGTTCTAAAAATAATACTGGATTGTTACGAGCAAATAATATTAAATCTCTTTTGAGCTCTTTAGAGGTCATTTTAGAAACTCGATCGCCTAATTCTGTTCTTAGGATTGCTTCTGTTCTATCAACTTCCATTTTTGCAGCCTCGTTTAAAGCTTCAATTTCTAATTCAAGATAGTCTATGTCTGCTTCCGCAATTACCACAGGATCGTGTTCTTTATAAAACTGATTTCTTTGAGGGTGATACAACGATAAAAATTGTTGTAATATAGCTTTTTCTTTAGGAACGTAAAGTTTCCCGTCTCTAAATACAATATGGCCCAATCTTTGAGGGCCTTTCATTTCGTCTACAAATACTGTTTTTTGATTTTCAGTATATTTTACTTCACGCTCATAACCTTGGTCTTCATCAAACCACATTCCTTTGTTTTTAATAATAGTTACTATAGAAGATTTGTTTGATGTTAATTCGTAAAGTCTGTCTTTAATTTCCCACTTGGGGGTAGCTTGCGCTATTTTTGTTGCTTTTGCCATGATATAATATAATAAAAAATGATTAATAAAAAAATAAGTACCCCCGCTTTGCAGCGGAGGTAATTATTATAAGCTTAATTTAGCTTTTGAAAATAATAAAGTTGTTAGCTGCTTGCGTAACTAAACATCTTTCAGATAGATAGTGGATTTCCATCTTGTCAAATCCAGTAGTGGCTGCGCCAACTGAACCTGTTACCCAAGACTTCATTCTTCGATCATCTGTTTGACTAGCTCTGTATCGAACGTGCAAGAAAGGTCTGCGCACATTTGAACCTAGCGATTGGTCATATACAGAAGAAGTGCCCGCAGGAACTAATAGTCCTGAAAGACCTCCAACGTGTCCACGAGTGGAAGCGTCGTTAAGATATTTCCAATCAGTCTTATAGAAATCATAAGAACCTCTACGGAATCCAGAGAATCCAAGGTTTAACGCCATGTCTTCACTGTTTTCAAATACGCCGTAAGAAAGACCTCCAGTAGTATGGGGATTCAATCCAGCTAGCATATCATCAACGTGTAGATTAGCGTCACGGTTTAAGAAAAGCATATTTTCTTCAATCGCGCCTTGCTTATCTAGCTCTTTTAACAATAAATCAAATTCAGGTAGTTGATCTGCTGCCGGTGTTGCTGCATCAAATTGATTTGTAGCAGTAATACCGCGAGATTCAATAGCTGCAAATAAACCTTCAGTACCACCTACACCAACGGTAGATGTGCCTGCTGCTTTTTCTGCTTCAACCATAGACATTTCTAGGTAATCTTCAAAACGAGTGCGAGTATCGCCTTCAGCTTTCATATACCATAAATATCCTGATTGCCCAGCCTCTCCAGACACTTCAATCCAACCAATCTGAGATACGTCTGAGCCGTTTATTTCAAAGTGATCTTTGATAATAATTGGGCTAGCAGTAAAAGATTTAAATTCCGGCTGAATAGATTCACCCATTGTATCAGTTCCTTTGTCAAATTCAGAACCATATACAAAGAATTTAATAACTTGATTGTCAGTTGTTGCAATACCGTCTAGGTCATCAACATTTTCAGCGCCGTAAGGCTTAAGTGTTAATGTGCTTGTAGATGCTTCAGAACCCGCTGTTACTAGGGCTTTGAATACTACACTGTTTACAGTTGCTACAACAGTCGCTCCTTTACGAATTGCATGTGCTTCAGTAGCGCCAGAGTCAATACCAGTAATTGTATCAACAGCACCCGTTACAGGATTAATTTGACCGTTATATGCCAAGTGCAATCTACCTTGCTCAGACCAAATAACTTGATCAGAAGCCATAGGCATTTCCGCACCTACCATTCTCAAGAAAGAAGAAATCGTTCTGTTTCCGTAACGCTCTACTTCTTGTTCGTATAATTCAGGAAGATACTGTTGTGCCCAGTTTACTCCACCTGTGTGAAAATTTAAATAGTTAGAAGCAAGCGTCATTTGTGTTGCGCTTGGGCTAACCGCACCGGCCGCTGCTGGGCCGGCAAAACTTACATTAGTTGCCATGTTTTATTTTTTAATAGTTTTTAAGTTTCAATTTAATTGAAGAAGTTGAATCGCCTAAAACTTTTGCCTGAACGCCGCTTTTAACACTAGCTTGATTATAAACCCCTCTCGGGTCCATCTTAATGTTTTTTGCTTTGCCCATACTTTCTTTCAATGCATCGGTTTTACCCTGTTGATAAAAGTGGTTTGCAATAGAATCCGCATTCATAGCTGTAAATAAAGATTTGTGATAGCCTTTAGCATCCGACATTTCATTATTTTCATTCAAGAACTTCTTGACAAAATTGTTAATGTCGCTTTGGGTTTCTTTTACTTCATTTGCATTTTTAACATTAAATCTATATTTTTTATCACCGACATTATATTCAAAACCTTTGAATTGATCGTTAAAAACATTTACAGTTTTTTCTTTAAATATAGTTTTTTGTTTTTCAGCTACTTTTGTTACTTCTTCGGTTTCTTCGTTATATCTATTGAAAAAATCTACAGCATTCTTTTGATCAGGCGTTAGCTTAGATCCAGCTTTGATTTCTTCATAGTATTTTGTTTTAAGACCATCTAAATGATTTTTAGCGCCAGCTAATTCTTCTTTAAATGCAAGCTTTTTACGCTTTATGTCTCTTTCCTCGTCAATTTCTTCGTCAAATGAAAATTTATCTTCAATTAAAAAATCAATTTCATCTGTTGAAAGATGAGGCTTAGTTTTTTGGTAATACTCTTTAAGTAAGTTTTGATCATCTACATTAGAATAATCTTTATTTAAACTTACATAATCTTCGAGCGTTCCGCCCGTGTCGTTTATAAAGTCAACAACTTTTTGAATATTTTCAGGAAGTTCAATCCCTGTTTCTTGTGATTCTTCTACTGCTTCTATAACTTCTTCTGCAGTAGGAGCGGCTTCCGACTCTTCTGTAATTTCATCTTCTGTAATTTCTTGTAAAATTACTTCTTCTTCTTCACTTTCTTGGGAAGGTTCTTCCGCACCCCGTACTTCTTCTGCCACTTCTTGGCTAGCTTCGGGTTCGTTGCGAACAGGAACCTCATCTGTGCTTTGCTCTTGAACGGCATCTTCTTGTGTTTCTTCTTTTGCGGGAGGAGGCATACTAAGATCTATCTTGTGAATGCCAGTTTCCTCGGTTACATTTATACCGGCATTTTCTAATACCGCTTTTTCTTTTTCTTGGGATGTTGAGGCTTCGCCGTCAACTATTTTTGCTTCTATGTTTTCAGCCATGATAAAATATTATATAATTATACACTATAAAATTACTTGGGTTCAAAAGAACCTAAGTTAAAATTACCACTAATTATATCGTTTCCAGAGGATTCGAAGTTTTTTGGCGGTAAATTGTTTTTTCTTTGATCAATCAATTCTGATTGTTGCGAAGCTACTAGCCTCGTTCTATCATCTTTTCGATCTTCTTTTTCAGTTAATTCTTTTTTCTTTAAATTTAAATCATTGTCACGCAGCTGCATATTCATTGAAAATTCTAACTGCATAAGTTCTTTTTTAAGTTGCGCTTCTTGCACCAGCTTATTGGAGTCTATACCCGCTTTAGCTTGTTCAAGTTGTATCTTACTAGCCGTAAGCGCTTGTTGTTTTTGCACTTCGGCCTGAGCCGCTACTTGCTGCGCTTGAGCATTTGCTTGAGATTGTGCCTGTATATTTTGTTGTTGTATTTGCTGGTCTTTTAATTGCTTTTTGCCTTTGCGTATTTTAAGCATTTGATTAGCCAGCTTTAAATTTTTTATTTCTCTAACATCGATTGCATCATCTAAATCAATTAATCCGGCGGATAAAGCTACTTGCAAATTGTTTTCAAGTAATTGTTTTTCCTCTTCATCTGGCATTAAGTTTATATAAATACCAAAATCATACAAATGTAATTCATCTAATTCAGAAAGCGTAGCCACGTTATGTACGCCAATTTGCTGTATAAAAGCATCTTTTGTAGGTGAGTACTCAATAATATCAGATATTCTTAAAGATATTTTTTCTGCAGTTTCAGCAGTTAAAAACAATCCGCTTTGTAATATGTGCCTTGTTGCGGTATTTGAATTCATAGCCGCCAACTTTTGAACACCTACTAAAGCATTTTTGTCCGGGTTGCTGCCATCTCTTGCTTCGTTCAGGCCAGTAGCATCACGCATCATTTGTAAATAATAGTTGTATGTACTAATTAAAGATGCAATTTTATTACTACCTGGATTTGACGCAATTTGTTGAATCGGTATTTTACCCGGGTTTAAATCACCATCTGACGTAAAAGATCTACCAATTACAGAACCTGTTTGAAAAAACATATTTAATGCTTCCTGCGGGTTATAATTTGTTCCGTTACCTAAGTCAATTTCAGCTAGGCCATCAGCATCGAGGTACACCCCGTCCGGCACCATTCGTGCCATAACTTGTTGTATTTTTAAATGCGTAAGCTGTATCATATCCGCAAAGCCAGTTATTCTGCTAACTAAAGATTCTACGCGACCATTATATACTCTTGGAGCAACAATGGAATAGTTCATACGAACTTTATTCATGTCGCTTTTAACCCGCAGCATATTAGGGGCTATTTGCCATTTTAATAGTTTGCGAGATCCCAATATATAAACTCCCTCAAATACAACCTCTACAGCTCTTGATATTTTAGAAAATTTAGATCTAGGATCATTAGGCGGATTAAATAAATCATTTTTTGGAATTACTTTTTCTGCACCAGAGGCTGTTGTTTTAATTTTATAAACCTCGTTTACATATGTTTTATAATTAAAATATAATACATCTACTGTGTTTACATCATAATTATTATTATCAGTATTTTGTTTATTGTAAGTTTTATACTGAGAACTTCCGGCGCCGCTTATTTTTTCTAAATCTTCTTGTGTAAGATTTGGAAAATCTTTTTTAAGTTCATTTATAGGTACAGTTTTTAATTCTCCCACATAATATATATCATCGAAATATGGAGAATCCGTATAAGAATAAACTAAATTAGCAGGGTCTACATATTCTATTTTAATACCCTCTGCTGTTGAAAATGTTGTTTTATTAGCCCCAATACCCAAAACAGCCAGGTCGTAATAAAATCGTTTTTTAGTTAACTCATATTTGTTTTGTTCAAAAACAACATTTAAAGCCTGCTCTTCTGCCATTTCAATAGCTTGCTTATAGGTAAGTTGCATGTGCAGCTGTAACTCCTCTTCATCTTGTGGAAGCTTGTCTTTTTCGGTTTGAGCTATTTTAATCCCAAAGTTTTGTTCTGAAAAATCAGCCAAATCCTTGGTCTTCATATCTATCATTAAACCTTCCATATATTGTGTGCGTTTTGACACGCCATATGGATCTTGTGAATACGCTTTTATGTCATAGCCTCTTTCAGCAATACCATTAACTACAATATCTACAAATTTAGGTATAATTGGTACAGGCTTCCAGTCTAAGTTAAGATAAGACATATCACCATTAATTGATAATTCATCTTTATACTTTTGCGAAGATTGCTCGCCTCTCGCGTATAGTCTTAACTTATGAAAATTTTGTTGATTTAAATGATACCTGTTCGTTGCAGAATCTCTTTTAAACCATTCGTTTTCTATTGCACGTGCAATTTCATCGCCATAGGCAAGACTCATTTTTTCTTCATCACTAGCAACTTGACTAGGAAAATAATTTTTACTAACTGCTTCAGCCATTGGTTTTTATAAGTTTCGAGGTACTACCATCGTTTCTATATCTTCCGATATTAAAGTTAACTTTTAATTTTTGCTTTTCTTGGTTAGGCTTATAAAGATTTTTATTACAAGCCATAATAGCGAGGCCGGAGCTTATCGCGGCATCATATTTTGTTCTTTTATTAATGTTAAATTTAGACCAATCGTTTAATGTATCATTAAAATACATATTACCGTATTCGCCTTCGTTTACAATTCCAACATAATTTTGAATATAAGATTCAATAGCAGCAGCGTGCGCTTGCCTAATGTCTTCTGAGGAGTTTGGTATACCTCCAATTTCTTTTTCTGTAACTGACAGTTTGTTTCTAGCCTTATCGGGGCGGTTCATTGAAAAACCACGGTACCCTCTTCTTCTTAAATAATATAACAATCTAGGTTTATTGTTTTCAGCAAGTAATGGCATTCCGTAAAAAGCAAGAGCCATTAATACATCTTCAAAAAACATTTCAGCGGTTTGAGGACGCGCCACATATTCTAAAAAAAACATATTAGCTGGAGCATCTTCCATACTAAATTTTGTTAATCCATGCAATGCGCCTTTAGAACCTTGACCATCAGTTGTTCCAGATATGTCATATGAGTCACACCCAAACGCGCCCATATGCTCGTTCCCGGGGTATTTTACCCCATTTTTTACTATTACGCGATTTTGTAAATTTGCAGGTGGCACCCAACTTACTTTAAATCTTCCATTTGGGTTTGGGCTAAAAATAACTTTGCTATCTTTTATGCCGTTTTCCCATTGGAAACTACCAGTTGTAACACCGGCCAAAGATTCAATATCGTCATTGTAATCTATTTGCTCGTATATTTTAGCTAGATTAAATATACTATTTTTTGTTTCATCTCTAAACGCATGTTCTTCTGTGCGTGGAAACTGTCTGTAATATTCGTTTAAGCCGTCCTGGTCGCCTTTTAATCCATCAACCTCATTATCCCAGTGTTCAATAACACCAACGTCTATAACGTCCCCGTGTGGCCCCTCAGTTGGGTTTTTTGGCGTATCGAATACAGGTACTCCATAAGTATCAATGAATCCTTCGTAGTTCCACTCCATAGGTATGAACAAGCTATATAATCCGCTGCGAGTCTGTCCATTGCGGTTTCTTTTAGTAACGTTGGAATCATTATATAGTTTTTTAAAGTTTTCACCACCTTTGTCTAATGCGTTTGAGGTTGACCCCATCATGCATTTACCGATAACCCTGCTACCTAACCTTAATGTTGTTTTTGTAACTCTCCAGTTATTTAATATGTTATCAGGTCTTTCCCATTTACCGCTTTCATCGTGTACTAATAGCTTTAGCTTTTCACCATCATAGCTGTTGTCACCTGTGTTTTTCCAGTCAATAGTTGTATCTAGTCCTTCAAGTTCTTCGCGTTGCTGGCCTGATTCAATAGACTTTCTTGTAAGTTTTGAAGCCGGTACTCTGTACGCTAGTTCTGTTTTAGGACGATCCATCCCGTCCTGTATTGGTTTAAAAAAGAAGGGATAGTTAATTGATATTGGTACAACTTTGTCGGTAAACATTTTTTTAGCATCACCCCCTGATTTTGATAAGATACCAAATCTTGCGTCGCTTGATATTGTTGCTTGGTTAACTGTTTCGCCAGAGGCCATAAAGCTAAATCCTGATCGTCTGTTTTTGAGGTAGCACATGCCGTAGCATCTCGTATCTGCTTTGCAAGCTTCCCAGAATATAAAGAATAATCTGTTTGCTTCTCTAAACTCTGGTGCCCCAATATCAATCTTGGTCCACTGCAAGTACATGTAATTAGTACCAGTAATGTAAGTAGCCACATCTTTATTATAGAACCAATGGCCTTCTTCGCGTCGTTTGAATTCTTCATCTATGTATGGTTCCCACATTTCTTGAAATTCTTGCGGATAGCCTTTCCAATCAAATATGGTTTTTATTTTATTAAGCTCTTTAGGGTAATTTTTTTTAACCCATTTATTTTCGCCTTTAGTTAGTTTTGTAGGAACAGGCGGTAATGCTATTTTAAGGTTTTGTATTTCGTATACTTCGCCTATTTGACCAGTTTTACTTATAACAACAATATCTTCTTCTTTGTCATAACCGTACTTCCAACGTTTCGCTTTATTAAAGCGTTTTAACTTATTTATTTTAATAGGCTCTATAACCTTATATAATGTTTGCCTATACATTACTTACTTCTTTTTTCAGCAAAGCCTTTAAAAGCTTTTTTTTCTTCTACTAAAGGTTTGTTTTCTAATAATGCTTTTTCTACTTCAATTCTAGTAAGAATTTCAAACGCATCAAATATTGCTAGTTTTTTTGTAGCTGCCGCGTTTTTAAGCCTGTCGGCGGACACATCATCTTCTGTATTAGTAATAATTTTTTCTTCTGCAACTTTTATAAGCTCTTTAACTGCTTTTTCCCCAGCTCGGATTATATTCCGTTTCGTCTCCTTGGTATTCATATTTAATTGAAATTGAATTAGTGGGCACACGATACATTCTTTCATCTTCTACGATGAACTCATATTCGCTTGATGGCGTAAAGCCAACTAAAGCCCCGGGTTTGATACCATTTTTTTCTAATACTTTATCGGCATATTTTATAACACCTATTAAAGGTCTTTCGTTATTTGTATCAAATTTATTTTTAGACTTTAAAGGTTTTACAAAACAAAATCCTTTTGGGGCGTGCCACTTGTTATTGCGCTTATATAAAAAAATTTGGTCAGTCGTTATAAAGTATTTGTCTTCTTCAAAATAACTTGATGAATTCTTTTCTTTACCGCGAATATCGTACCACCTGCGAAAAACATTATGGTGGACGATTACTTCGTCACCTTTTTTAATATCTGTTTTCTCTGCGAGTGGTGTTTCAAGTACAATAGCATTTCTGCTAATATACCTGTGATCAGATATTTCTGTATTTAATATTAATTCGTTATTGCCAATTTGTTTTTTGTTATTATAACGTTCTTCTTTTGGCTCAACTATAAAACTAAAAATGCTTCGCATTAATATTCTAGATTATATTCAACTGCTACTGCCATGTTTTTATTGAAGTCTTTCCAAGGCAATACTTCGTTGTTCTTTTTAATATAAATACTATATTTTTTATCTTCTTCAACTATATCACAAATAGTATGCCCTCCGTAAACCTCTTGGCCTACGGAGTAATGCATAGCTTCATTTTTATAGTCTCTCCCGATACTAATCTTTCTTATCAGATTCATCTTCGTCCGGGATTGCTGTATAAGTTCCATCTTGAATGTTTACAGATACTTTTCCGTATTCTTCTTCAAGTTCTTTTTGGAACGTTTGTAATTGTGATTGGACATCAGCGGTTTGGTGCAATAGCCCGTGCTTTTCAACTTCTAGCTGACCTAATTGCATTTGTGCTTGGTTTAAGGTTTGTACAAACCCTTGCAATTGTTTTAATTGCTCTTCGGTTATTTTTGCGTCGTTAGACATAATTTAATTTAATTTAATTGTTAATAATAGTTATGCAGTTGGTAACTGCTTGGTTACACTGGTAGGCGTAATTTTTTCTACAAGTTGAGCATCCAGCCCCGCCTTGATTGCATCAACGTCCATATCGCTTGCTTCAAGCCATGATTCCGCGATTGTTTGTGTGAGATCATCAAAAGCTGTATAATCATCCGCGTCTGGTGCCGCTATCGTTTGTGTTCCAATAGAATTAACTGAGTATTCTACAGGATTACCTTCTGCATCATTTACAGAGGTAGTAGCTGTAAGACCCCAGTGAATATTGTACACCACGTCAGTAAGGCTTTCTTTTGAAGGGTATGTATCAAGAGCGTTTATTTGCCAAGAATATGTATTTGCCATTTTTGTTTTTTGTTTTATTAATTTATATATAATTGCATAATGTTATTATTACACAATAGTTTAAGTTTTTATTTTTAGCTTATTACATCTACATGAACTTTTACAGTTCCCACCGTGGCCCCGCATCTTGCTAGGTATATTTCTAAGTTATGGTAAGTTGATGTTACCGAAACGTTTGGTGAACGAAGCCAAAAATTTTTGCTAGGGTTCCCAGACGAAGATGTTTCAGCATAAAGATAATAACCTGTTCCGCCACCACGATCAAAAGCTAAGCCTGTCCCACTAGAGCCTGTTCCTCCCGCGTCTCTATTCCATCTAAGTGCTGTGGTCCCTGTTCCTACATATGACCAAGTAACACTACTATAAGAGGAGACGTCGGTTGTTGAAGTTTCAAAATTATATGCGATTTGCGAAAACCCATAAGCGGGTGCTCCTGAGCTTTTACTGTCATTCCAAAGCGTAATATCATCTATCTGCACATCTCCCGTGTACGAAGAACCAGAAACATAATGTATAACTATTTTAACAGTATTGCCTATATAACTAGTTAAATCTACTTCAATTGATTCATAAGAAGTGCAATTATACTGCCCGCTTCTAGTGGCAAGCGTGCTGCTTAATCCTGAATTAGAAGGGTACCCATGCCATTCGGACATCTTATGCGGCGCTGTTTGGTTTACGCCGCCCGCCTCGCCTAGCTTAAATAAACTACCAGCTTGCGGCGTTGTTCCACCCCCAAAATTTGAATTTGCAGTATTTGACGTTCTGCTTAATTCCGTATTTATATCAGATACGCTAATTTGTCCACTACTTGGTAAAGGCATCTAATTGGTTTTTAAGTTCGTCAATTTGTTTTTGTTGCTCTTTTATAGCTTCGATAAGTACTGCTGTAATATTACCATAAGCTACAGACTTCATTCCTTGATCGTCTTCTTTTACAACTTCTGGTATTACTTCTTCTATCTCTTGCGCAATAACACCAATGCTTTTTTCTGGGTTATCTATTTTATTATATTCAACGCCCCTGAGTGATTTAACTTTATCTAGGGCGTTGTCTATAGTTTTTATGTTTTCTTTTACGCGAATATCAGAATAAGCTATTACATCGCCTGTTGCTCTAATCGTGCCTGTAACGTCTAACGCGTAACTAGGCGCAGTATTGACAACTCCTAACCTATACAGTATATTACCCCTATTAGCCGTAACAGTAGGAAATGCTGTTTTAAATTGGCTGCCACTTGTATACGCGTCTGGTGTATACGCTGTTCCACCTGAAGTGCTTCCATTTGTATTGTTAGCGTGAGGCGTAATACTCGCTACCTGGTTACCATTACCCTGTTCTAATTTAACGTGTACCTGTCTATAATTGCCTGGGCTCTTAACCTGTATTTGATAACTACTATTCCCAGAGCCTGCTATTTTGTAAATCCTAATATACGGAGCAATATCATTATTAATAGTAATAATTCCTTGTTCAGGCTCAACGCCGGTCCCGGCACGATGGTATATTGATAAGCCACCTTTATATACGTCCCCGTATTGAGCCATTTGGCTACCATAGTTGCCTTGAAAATCAGTAATTTCTACTTCGGCCCCGAATCCAGCGTAGTTGGCGTCGTTAATAACAATTGTTGCTAATTTTTTCCAGTTTAAATCTGTGTCGCCACCAACGCTCCACTGCATTTTAGGAGTTTCTAAATTAACATTTCTATAGTGCCTCACGCTTATTGCACT
>UEXM01001476.1_pt2 | contig 17032 bp, 17 predicted proteins | sample 1796661 | NCBI WGS metagenome assembly UEXM01 (sample SAMEA4772469, study PRJEB27181) | metagenome | reverse complement strand
TCAGGAGAACCTGCGGCAGGAATTGGATTCTGCACGAAGCATAAAACGAAAGCCCTTACTCACAAGCAAGCAGGTAAAGACCGCATTTTAGTGGAGTTCAACGTCTCAGACGGAGAAAACACTATTGAATGTATTGCTCACAACGCTAATGAAAAGTATTTAGCAGGCGGTTTAGAAACCGAAGAGTTAACTACTTTGATTGCCAATCTTGATGAAAGCCAAAAGATGGGGTCGAAATTAGAGATTTACGGTTCGTATGTTAATAATGGAGCAAAGAGAGTTTTCTTAGTAGATACGCTTTGTCTTGATGCAGGGTTCATGCACAGTCAAATGACCCCTGAGCAGTTTGCTGAATTCAAACGGTTGTGTGCCGAGAACGACACCAGCCCCCTCGCATTAATGATGCGAGACGATACACTATGGGCCGAGTTGTATGCCAAGGACTATCTAAAAAAGGCGATTCTCTTGTTTTGTCTTTCACCTGAGCGAAAGCAAGACATGATTCACATTGGAATTGTGTCGTCACACGGTGAAGGAAAAGACCATTTAGTCGAGCGTGTTATTGAACCCTTAGTGCCTTGTCGATTAGTCGGCAGTGGCAAAATGGCTACGATTCCAGGTCTGTTCGGCGCAATGAGTGGCGACGACTTGTCTTGTCTTGAAGTCGGACTTTTGCCGAAAATGAATCACCAACGTGTGGCTATTTCGGAATTCCAAACGTGGGAGGACTCGACGTTCGGTGAACTGATGAATATGATGGCCAACGGTTCAGTTAGTATTCAAAAAGGAAACTTAGATGTAACTCGTGAAACCACGGAAAATCTCTTGTTTTTAGGAAATCCTCCAACGCATTATAATCCTGATGAAAGCGAGAGCAAGAAAGATATGTTGGCCGCATTTGGCAAATACACTCACCAAATCGTTAGTCGTTTGTCTTTGATTTTCACCCAACTGTCTTTAGCAGGAGATGAAGCCACAGGCATGATTCGCAACGCCATCCTTAGAGCCATGGACCGAGATTTCGATAATGCCGATATCAAGGAAGCGTTAGAAATGTGGCGTAAGTTTTTCCGAGAGTATTTAGCGTATGTTTCTCACCTTCGCCCTAATCTCAGAGAGTATGCGGCTCGAATCAACTCTAATTACGATGTGTTGGAAAACAAGACGCAGTTTAAAGCGGCCTTTAACATTCGAAACAAGCGAGATAATCGTAAGTATCAAGAGTTTGCCAATTTAGTGCGTGGGTTTGCAAGACTACAAGGCGATGACCAAATTGGAATTAGTCACGTCGGAGAAGCGTATAAGATTTTCGCTAAGAGTTTAACTACATTAACTGATGAGTTCCCTATTAAGGCTATGGAATATGGAGTCGATGTAAAACTAATTAACATTCACGGCAGACTGTTGTCTGCTTTCGGAGGCAGTAATGCCGTTGGTAAAGAAGAAATGAGAAAGAAAGTTAAGTTTAGTGACCATCAATTATCGGAAATGGAACGCTTTAAAGCCGTGTTACCGTTCTCAGATGGAACTTATTTAGTGCGTGACTTTAATTGGGACACCATGGAGGACTCGGCATGACGAAGCAATCGGAAATTGATACCACATGGTTGATGTTAAGAGTTTGTCATTATCCACAATTCGTAGAAGGAGTAGTGGAATTAGCCTGGTCAGAAAGGTATGAGACCTTGAAAACTATCTACGACCATGGTCACGAAGTGGCTTGGGAGGTTCGGTCGGAACGGCCTGTCGAAGACATGATGGCTTACGTAGCGGCAAAAGGTTACTTTAAGTTTTTCTGTGCAGGCGTCACCGTGCGTGAAGATGGAGCGTTCACATTCCACCCTGTGTTAACAGATTGTTTGAAACCTGAGGGATTTTAGTGCCTCGTAAACCTGTTGACGCTTTAGACGAGTTGATGCAAATTCACAGATTAATGGAAAGAATCAGTGGTTGGGCAAGCATTTTTATAGGTTTAGGATTCGTTTTTTTACTTAGTGTTTTAATTTGGAGTTCACAGTAGGCTTTAAGTAGTCGTAGAGAATCTAATACAGTTATGGCCAAGGTTATGAATCCTCCAGGTGCTAGTTGCGGTGGTGGCGCAACTGTTAATGACCAATTAAATTGCATTTGTGATACTGATGCGGCGGGTAATGCTGTCTCAGGAACTTGTGAACCTGTTGGTTGGGAATCTTCGCAAGGTGGTGGCTACGGCGGAACTTACTGCACTAAATCTGAGGCAGGAGCGGCAGGTATGTCAGGTACTGCTTGGGTTCAAAAATGTTATACAAGAAACTCTCAAGGACAACTTTATTCGGTTTATGGTTCGAAAGGAATGCCTTACACCGTAGGTGGACAACCTGCTCAAAAAGGTTTAACGACGATGAGTGGTGCAGACCCGCAATGGAATACTTATCTTAATCAATCTCAACCTGGTGCATTAAGCAGATTCATGCAAAAGAATCGAGAAATGCCTTGGTACACCAACACTTTTGGAACTCGAAAGTCGCAAATGTCAATGCAAGATTACGAAGAGTTAACCGATGAAGAAAAAGAATCCACAGGACTGGTCGGATGGTTTAAGTCTGTATTTGGTGCTGAGGATGACGAACTGGTTGGACCAGGTGGTGAAGAACAACCTGTTGAAACGGAAATCACAGGCAATGTCGTCGAACCTGAGACTAGTAAAATTCCTATGTATGCGATTGGCGCAGGTGCATTAGGTTTAGTAGCACTTAAACTAAAAGGAATGATTTAAATGATGGATATACCAAAACAATTTTACGAACAAGAAGGATTTATGAGTGTCGCAGGCATAGGATATACAACTGCTTTAGCCACGAGTGGATTAGGATTAGTTATGTTGCTAACTAAGCGAGATGTAGCCAGTGCACTAATTGTAGCAGGTGGCGCTTTGTCTACTTTTGGATTCCTTAAGCAAGCAGGCATTTTAGGTTACTAAATCCCCTCAGGATGATTTAGACTTGGTTGATTAAACAACATTGGAAATAAAATCAATCGGTCGCTAAACCAACCGCCAGGAACTCCGTCTTCTTTGAAACGTCCCCTCATACCTTTATTTTGGTCTAAAGTAGGTTTTGGACGATGTGGTGGCATTACCCAGTCATTAGTTGTTAAATTACCTAAGACAGTGGAGTACCTCCTGGTTTTCGGGTTGAAAATTACGTATCCAAACAAAGTATCACCTTCCCACTCAGACAAGAAAAAAGGAGCGTATATACGATTGCGTTTCAAATCCTCAATAATGCCATGCATTTCACCAAAGTCAAATAAGTTTCGATTTAGATACGCTTCGTTAATTGATATACCCTGGTATTTAGTCTCAATATCTCTTAATGAATAATCTAAAAGTGAATATCTCCCAGTGGAAATAAATATCTTTTCGAATACTTCTCGGGGTGAAAACCCCTTCATACTACTAAAATCTGACATCGTCAAATTGTAAGAAGCGGTTGGAAACTTCATCTAAATACCTCGAGGATAATTTAAGGTTAAGTTGCCCGAGATAGAAGTTTGACTCGAACCTCGTATTTCTAATACTACTGCTGAACGTTGCGAAGCGTATACTTCATCTACAGTAGTTGCCGCTGCCGCTAAAAATAATGTTGCAGGCTGGTCAAGCCATTGCCAGGCTCGGAAAAGTTTATCATAATTAATGGCAACTTTCCAAGTTATAAAGTCTCCTTGACCACCAAGTGTTGCGTCTTCTCCTCTAATGTAACCTACTGTAGCGTCACCATAGTCCTGTGAACCTAGGACTACAGGAATGACGGGAGAGAGATATTCTGTTATTTTACGGGTTACATCTAAGTATGTAACGTCTGTTAAGTCGTAAATTTCTCCGACATATCCTGCATAATTTTGTACTGGTTGATATTGTGGACTAAAGAGGACATTACAATCAACAACTATGCCCTTTCGCTCTTGTTGAGTAAACCAATTTGATTCAGTACTTAATGCAAATTGCCACCACATAATTTATTTACTCTTCTCTCAACTACTTAAAAATACCGCAGCAACAGGATTAAATAGGTGTAAGGGTTTAGACGATAACATGGCTAATCGTCAACAACTTCGAGCATCGGCTAATGAGCGAGCAAGAATCGCTTTAGCCATCATGCAAAGAGAAGGTTTAGGAATTGAAGCCGCCGCCGCTCGAGTTAAAACTACTCGAAGAAATGTGCGGAGGTTTATGAAAGACACAGGTATTTCAACCCGTCGTTCTCGACGCCGTGGCGACCGTGGTAAACTTTTAGTCACTAGGCAACCTTTGCAAAAAGTAAGAGACTTTATCGACGATATGAATCAAGGTATGTCGGCTACTGCGGCGGCTAAGAAAAGCCATACCACAGTTCGAACTATGTCTAAAATATTAGTCAAAGGAGAGCCGTTACTCGTTAAAACAAACAACAGGTGGGAACTTAACGTGCTTATTAAGCACATCTACAGTTTAGTTTACTATGGTTACCTCACAGGCTTAGGTGGAAAGGTACAAGGTGGTGGAGAAGACCATCCTGATGAGCATCAATACGGTGAAGAAGACGAAGATGGAATCATTGAATCCCCCGATGCACCTTCGGTGTGGTGGCAAATAGATTTCGATTACTTCGTGTCAACTTTGCCCGAAGAACGAGTCGGTCAATTTTGGAAACCTGCCATTATGCAATGGTTGCGAGAAGAACTAGAAACTCCTAACTTAGTGGAAATTGGCATATCTACTAACTTTTTAGGTAATGTAGATGTAGCCGATGATGCCGAGTATAACGACCGTATTGATGATGATGGAAACATGAAATTAACTCAAATAGAAACTTGGATGAATCGCTATGATATGACTATGCATCCAACGGTTAACTTCGGCTTAGATGATAATCACACGCCTCGAGACGTGGACTTCGAACCCATTTCCACCGTCCGAGCAGGTATACCTGTATCGGCCGAAGGACGCTATCAAATCATTATTCGCCGTGAAGATGAAGTGTACACTTATCCGAAATCTGGTCCTAAGAAATTAACGTTTGACTATGACTTGTCCGATGAATTACAGTAAGGCCAAGGTAAGGCTTTATAAGGGTGAAGGCACAGTTAAGAAATTAATGCAGACTCACGAAGAATATTTGAATCTGCTTTTAGAGCAGTGTAATCAAGAGTATGCTATTGCTACTGAGGCTAGACTGCAGGGTCACGACCCAAGGATTGAAGTTGAAATTCCACAAGCGCACGACTTAGCGCAAAGAACGCAACAACTGTTAGAGTTCCTTCATCCAAGAAACACGGCTGAACAGATACGTCAACTTACGACAGAACACGACGGAAATCGTGAGATGGTGGCCTTAGACTTAGCATTCATCGTCTGTGCTGAAACCTTGTTGTATGGTAAAAGTCACAATTGTAAGACGTGCAAAGGAACTGGTGAAGTTAAAGAAGGCGAGTGGAGAAAGCGAGAGTGTAATGCTTGCAGTGGCAAAGGAGTCATTATCGAGTATCGAGAGGCAATTAAAACCAACTCTAAAGAAGAAGTTTTAGCCGAGTTCGAAGCATTTGACAAAGCGAAATGGAAACCTAAGCAAATTGCTATGGCTATCTATCACGGTATCTGTGCAGGATTAGCCGTCTTAACCGAAGGCATTTTAGTTGCTCCTTTAGAAGGAGTAGTTTCAGCACGTATATTGACGAATGCAGACGATACCAAGTGTCTTGCCGTAAACTTTGCAGGACCGATTCGGTCGGCAGGTGGTACAGGACAAGCACTGTCTGTATTGATTGCCGATATCTTACGTCGTAAGTTTAATCTCGGTGTTTCGCAAGTAACTTCTAATGAAGTAGAACGTTATAAAGAAGAAGTCGGAACTTACGGTAGAGGACTGCAATATCGCCCTTCGAATCCTGAATTAGGAATCATTGCTAAGAATTGTCCCATTTATTTAGACGGTGAAGGTGTCGGTAATGAAGTGACAGGGCAACGTGACTTACCTCGTGTTCCGACTAACAAAGTTCGAGAAGGGTGCTTACTCGTTATGTGTGAAGGTCTCGTGCTTAAAGCACCTAAAATCTTAAAGTATGTCGAAGCCTTAGAATTAGATGGGTGGAACTGGTTGAAAAAGTTCGTTAAATCTAGTGATGGTGATAAGGGAGATAGGAAAATTAAGCCGTCACACAAATACATTAGTGATGTTTTAGCAGGAAGGCCTGTATTTAGCCAACCAATGACTCCTGGTGGCTTTCGGCTTAGATATGGTAGAAGTCGCTTAGGAGGGCTCGCTACGACGTCTGTGCACCCTGCTACAATGCAAGCCCTAAGTGGTTTCATCATCATTGGAACGCAAATGAAATACGAACGCCCTGGTAAGTCGACAGTAGTAACCCCTTGCAACGACATCGAAGGACCTTATATTCAATTCACTGACGGCTCAGCCCGACGTATTCAAAACATGGAGGAGATTCCGACAGGATTACCGACAGATGTTGATTGGCCTATTGAAAAGATTTGGGACTTAGGAGAACTGTTAGTTCCTGTGGGTGAGTTTATTGAAAACAATCATCCGCTTGCTCCTAGTGGATACGTGAGTGATTGGCACACACAAGTGTTACGAAATAAGAAATTAGCCTATCCAACTACATTCACCGAAGCCGTAGAGCAAACTGCACACGGTGTTCCGCTTGCTCCGCAGTATGTGGCGAATTGGAATGACGTCTCAGCCCAAGACGCTTATAATCTGCTCAAAGCCTTGAAAATAGACACGACTACAGGTGAAATTAAGATTTCCGACGAGTGGAGAGAGTTAATTTATCAATTGAATATTGATATTACACCCGAAGGTATTTTAGAAGGCGATTTATCCTATCTTTTGCTATTTAGCCTAAATAACTTAAAAGACCCTCAAACTGAAAACTTCAATTGCGGAATTGATTTTCTCAATTGGATTTTACCCTTTGAAATCAAGTCTAGAATTGGAATTAGAATTGGTGCAAGGATGGGTAAACCCGAAGGAAGCAAACATCGAGAGATGAAGCCTGCCATTCACACCATGCATCCCTTAGGATTTAACGTTGGCGCTCAAAGATTAGTAGACCAAGCCGTTAAGAAAGAAGAAGACGTTCAAGTCGGAATTCGATGGGATGCCGTAACAGGAGAAGAAGTAACTACAGGAGTATCTAGTGGTCAAAATACTGACTACATGCAAATGGGATATCGTAATGTAGGGTTGAAACAAAAATGGCAAGCCGTAAAAGAGCAACTCGGTATGTTCGGAGATGTAGGGGTTAAGGGTGTCAAAGGGATGTTATCTAAAGAAAGATTACCTGAAGATTTACTGAAAGGGGCATTGAGATACAAGCACGACTTATCCACATTCCGTGATGGAACTATTCGTTTCGATGCAGTCGATATTACCATGACTCACTTCAAGCCAAGTGAAATCGGCTTAACGGCTGAAAAAGCAAGAGTCTTGGGATACGAGTGCGAAACTGCTGATTCAGTAGTAGAACTTAGGTGTCAAGACATTGTAATTCCGCAAAACTGTGCCGATAAATTACTCAAAGTAACGCAGTATATGGATGAACTACTCGAAAAAATGTATGGATTAGAACCATATTATAATTGTAAGCAAATATCAGACTTGTTCGGTCATATGGCAATGGGTATTGCACCGCACACCTCTGGGGCGATTCTTTGTCGAGTCATAGGAGTTGCAGATATCAAAGGCCATTACGGACACCCGTATTTCCACGCTGCCAAGCGTCGAAACTGTGATGGAGATATCGATAGTATCATTCTCTTATTAGATGGTCTTGTGAACTTTAGTCGTTTATTTTTACCAGGAAATCGTGGAGGATTAATGGACGCTCCACTTATTCTTACGACTCGAATTGACCCGTCCGAGATTGATAAAGAAGCCCACAATGTAGATATTAATTGGGAGTATCCAATTGAGTTTTACGAATTAACTCAAACTATACCAGATGCTAAAGAAGCCATTACGAAGGGAGGTATTGTCACAGTGGCTCAAGTTTTAGGAACGCCTGCCGAATACGCAGGTTTTGGTTACACACACAAAACAGATGATGCCAACGAAAGTCCTAAAAATAATCCTTATAATACTTTAGACAGTATGCGTGAGAAAACAAAAGCCCAGTTTGCCTTAGGTGATACCTTAGTTTGCGTCGAAAATACAGACCAAAGCAGTCGATTGATTGACAGACACTTGTTACGAGATATGAGGGGAAATCTTCGTGCCTTTGGTCAACAAAAGGTTCGGTGCACTAAGTGTGGAGAATCTTATCGAAGACCTCCACTCTCAGGTAATTGCACTACAGTTTTAGAAGAAAAGGTGAATCCATTCAACAAAGAAAAAGAAATCATTCACTGCCCTGGCAACGTTATTTTAACAGTGAGTAAAGGTTCAGTTATGAAGTATGATAAGTTGATGACGGAATTGATAGATGAATACGGTTGTAATAAATACGTAGAAGCCGTTTATAATTTAGTGACGAATTGGGCTTCGGAAACTTTAGAAGACCCGTTCGAAAAGAAACCTGTAGGATTGTGGTGAAGAAAATGAAGATTCGGTTGGCAACAGAAGAAGATATCGACCGAATTACGGAAATGCATCAAAGTTATATCCAATCATGGCATCCTCGAGAGTATTTCGAAAGACTTATAGAGGTCGACGAACCCCTAGTCTTAGTCGCAGTTGAAAACTCGAAAATCATCGGATACACGGCTTGCCGTCACGAATGGAACACCGCTCATCTCGTAAGTATGGGTGTTTGCCCTCGAGAGCGCACGAAAGGCGTCGGTAGTAGTATGACCCTAGCCATGGTAGTTTTGGCCAAGGAGCGTGGTTTAAAGACCGTTTACGGGCATGTTCGAGAAAGTAACTCGTCGGCGGTGAGATTATATCGCAAATGTGGCTTCGCCTTAGAGTGGCTCGACGAGTATGAAGACGGTGACGGAAAACTGGAGTTTTCGCAACAGTTAGCGTCAAACGATTTGATATGTGCCTGAAACTGTGAAGGGTGTAGGAGATATTGCGGTGGTGTCTCTAGTATTATCGCCTCCAATTTGATAATTATAAGCAAAGACGTCTACACCTCCACCTACATCCGTGACGTCGAGTGTGATAGGATAATTACCCGCAGGAAGACCTTGCAAGGTTGCGACAGTGAGCATCGGGTCATCACCGCCGATTAGATTACTGAGAACGACGCTGAACCCACCATCAACGTTGGCAGGCGAAACGGTGGCTTCAGGAGGTAGATATGGTGGATTGGTTGCAGGCCCTGGTGAGATAACACCACCAGGCACAGTAACTGCATTTAAATTCACAAGCGTTTGTTCCTCTGCGAAAGTAATTGGATTTGTTGGAGATGGATTGAAGGTGAAATTAACGTTCTCGAACGCAAGTTGTGTCGGTTCGAATCCTAATTCTGCAGGTACAGGATTATTGTAAACGTAAGAGTTGGCTTGGAAGACGGCACGGAGTTGAGCCGAGCCATACGTCGCACCACCAAGCGAATTCCAATCATTACTAGTAATAACTCCTAAATTCCAACCATTTGCAACCGTAGCGACTTGTCCAATGACGTTGTCGGGATTGTTGGCTTCATGAAGGAACATAGAAGTAATCTGTGGCGTGGCGGTAATGGGTCCGCTGAGGTTTCCAATTGGCGTTTCCCTTATTGGATACGGATTCTCTTCACTGGTTCGAACGTCGAGTTCTTGCGACCATCTTTGCCCTGCATCATCCACACCATTAACGGCAACTCGAAGGAAGAAACTGCTTATTTGTGAACCCATTTGGGCCGAACCCGTTACATTACTCGCAGGAATGGCATCAGTATATTGGAGAGTGGTTGTCGTTCCAAGGGCTGTGGTTAGCAAGGACAAAATATCGAACTCAACCAAACCTGATAACTTGCCACTACTTGTTATGGCAGGTAAACTGATTAGGCTTAATTGGTCTGCAGTGAGTGAAACTGTCTTTGAGGACAAAGATGAAATATCATCTGCCTGTAATGTAATAACAACATCCGTAGTTCCACCAATTACGGATGTAGGAATGGTGATAGTGTCACCACTGGCGTATCCTGTACCTGTTAAGACAACACTAGCACCAGTTGCCGTATTGCCTGAGATTTTAACTAAAATTGTGGCACCTGTTCCTGAACCATTAGTGCTAAATTGAGCCGAAGTGAGTGTGTAGTCTTGGTTGACGGCATCAGTTGTATTCGTAGTAATTGATGAACCCAAAGTGTTAGTACCTTGAACGAGCCCATTAGGCTCACCTGTGAAATACGGTACACCTGATTCTTGGAATCCTTGACCTTCTGCTCCCGAAGTTGAATTATTTACTAAACCGCAGGTAAACCCAGTTAAAGCAGCACCTGCGGTGAATCCTGTATCGAATCCTTTCGTATTAAGTTTAATAGAGGTGTCGGTAACGGCTGCACCTGTCGCACCGTAACCAACCCAATTAGGGAATTGAACGTGCAAGCCTGAAGCCTGAACAGAGAATGCGGCACTTGTGCCATCTTCACTAGAGGTAACCGACGTTGCGGCGGAAGCGGAAGACCAAGTGAAATTGCGGAATTGAGGTGCAGTGGCAGTTAGGGGTGAGTTGTTGGTAACATTAGCGACAATCTCACTAATCATTAATCCAGTGGCAACACTGGTAACGCCATTCGTAGCCGCAAAGATGAGCCGAATAGTCTCAGTAGAGATAATCTGACGACTTAAGGTGATTGCTCCTGCATTATCCGACCCACTAATTCCTGTTACAGTGATTGAACTTCCTCCCTGACTGGTAGCGGTGATGCCCGTCGTATCGGTGAAGTTACAATTCTCACTCGTGACAAAGTTAATAGTAGTCTCAGTACCACTGTTAATAATTGCCGATGTAACTGTAGGAGGTGAAGGTACGTTATTAGTGACGGCAGTAGTACCAGCCGCGATACTTAGACTGCTAGCAACACTAGTAATGCCATTCGTAGCCGCAAATGTGAGCGTAACTGTTTCCGTGCCGAGAACGTTGCGATTTAAAGTAATTGCACCTGCTGCGTCCGAACCACTGATTCCAGTGACTGAAAGAGCGTCTGCTGAATCAGTAGAAACTGTAATTCCAGTCGTAGTAGCAAAGGTACAGTTCTCACTCGTAACGATGTTGATTGTATTTGAAGTACCTGCTTCAATAGTGGCTGACGTAATGGTTGGAGCACCGTCGCTAACGGCTTGTTCGATGACTCCTGCTCTTGATAACCACACTCTTAACCACCTTCAATACGCAGTTAAGGTGCACTTTCCTAAGACGAGTAAAACTCCTGCACCTAAACCTGGGCCACCGCCACCATAACTGCCTGCAGCAGTTAAATCACCGACAATTTGCAAAACAACTGTTTCATTAGCAGGCACCTCGATTCGAACGCCTGTTGCCCCTACTGGGACAGCAGGAGTTCCCGCACTAATCACTGCGGTGTAGCCCTCGCCCGTTAAGGCCCGAATATCGGCTGCAACGCCATTGTTGGCGGTGAGTTGGACTTGTGCACCCTTGAAGTTAGGTTGAGTAGGGTTAACACCTGTAAGAATTGTACTTGCACTAACAGGCGCGTCAGTTCCTATCCAATAAGAACCTCCTAAAGTTGTGGTTGCTTCGGTGTCGGCACGGAGACAAACACTGTCGGCAAATGTAGGAGTTTGAATGTTGCCGTTAGTGGTAAAATCTGTGTAAACACGTTGAATTAAACTGTTTTCAGCGAGTATCAAGCCTCCATCTTCATAACCTTCGCCATCAAGACCGCCTGTACCTGCATAACCCGTAAGTCTAAGTCTAGCCGCCCCTACAGTGGATAACCCTGTTGGAGTAGTCGTGCTTCCGCCAGTTCTAATTTGATAATCAGTTGCAATTCGCATGGCTTGGGTTGCTGGATTGCCAGAAATCATGTTTTTAAACACCGTGTCGAAGTTTTCAGCAGTGGGAGAGACACCCGTAGCGACAGATTCAATAATTGAACCGACTTCTTCATTAGCCCCCGCTGTTTGGGTTTCAAATTCAATACCTGTTCCGATACCTGCGGCGGGAGTTCCTGAAGTTTGATGTGACATTCTTATCGGTGAAGACACCGTATTAGTAGCCGAGGAAGATGTAGCAGGAGTAACAACATGGAGCGGAGCATCAACATTAGCAGCATTATCAATGTTGATTCCTTGTCTTAATTCACCAACGGTGTTGGCTGAAAACATATTGTGGATGAAATCTCCGTTGTTATCTTTTAGTCTTACTCTCATATCGTAAGTATCCACTTGACCATCTAAGTAAAAGGCTGAACCGTCTTGAACCAATCGGAATTTATTGTCATCAGTAACTTGAAACATGATTCCTTCATAGGTTGAGCCGTCACCGTTAAGTGTTAAAGCGGCTCCTGCAACGGGATTGGCCGCACCGATACCGACGTGACCTACCTCATCCACTACGAAGGGAGTAGAAACCGTACCACCCGATAAACTTACTCTAAAATGGTCTGCCGTACCACCCGAAGTTCCATTAATTTCTACCGTAGTTCCGTCAAATGTAAAGTTAGCACTACCTCCAAATGAGCCTGTGTCGTTAAATTGAACTTGTGTATTCGCACCACCTGGAGACCCACCACCACCACCCGAACTTTCAATAGTAACGGTGCGTCCTAAACTTGAGGAAATGGAAAGGCCTGTGCCGAGGATAATTTTATTAACGTCGAAATTAGTGGTTGTAGAGTCAGTAACTTCTAAACCATTACCACCTGCCGTCGTTCCTGTGAAGAAATTACCTTGCGTCATAGCCGTCCCTACATGGTATTTCCACGTTTCAACTACTTAAAGTTGCCTCAAACTTAGACTGTCTTGATAGCCTGTGAAGTAGTGTCGAAGTAACCGTAGTATTGTTCAGTCCAACCGACGAAAACTGCATCTGAAGAGATACCGTTTGGAGCCGCTGCCGTTCCAATAGCGGCACCTGATTGATTGATAATACGGAACACAATTTGTTGTTCTACTACGAGTGGAGATTCGAAATTCCATAAATCAGCGAAATTAGTTTGACCCCATTGGAAATCACTCCAAGAAAGGGCTAATGAACCGTCAATCCAAATCTGGTAAGTAATTGGATTTGATAAAACGTCTGCGGATGCGCCTGCAGGGCGTGGAACTAAGGAGTGACCGAATTTACTGATTTTAAAGTATTCATTATCTGAGCCAGGTCGAGAAGTTCCTGTCACACCTGCTTGGGTCAATCCAGACCCAATCGGGAATCGAGTGTTTTCACCCGATGCTGACGTGCCTGTTGGAACGAAATTACTCGCAATAGTAGGGATGGCAGGTGGTGCAATACTGGCTAAGGGTTGATTAGCAGGGAATGCATCTCCTGAGCCAGGGTTAGTCCAGAATTGAGTTCCTGACACATTTACCTCGGTTACGTTGATAACTAAAGCATCGACGAACTCATCGTCTGCTAATTGAAGTTGAGAAGCCGTAGCCGCACCTGCATTGACATACTGCAAAAGTTGGCGTTGAATAACGTTACTTGAATCACCTTTCGGAATCAAAGACCACGGATATCGAGCCAAATCGAGAACTTTATCAGTTCCTGCTGAGTAAACGGCTTGTGGACCGTCTTTACCATCGCCACGAAGATAAGTTCGAGCATCTAAACCAGGACGAACAACCGACGTAGGTTGGTGTGTCGGGGTTGAATAAGTGTGTTGCGGAACAGGAGTTGCTTCAACTGAATCTCCTGCGACGGCGTAACCAGTTTGAAAAGACTTCTTACGATACGCTCGCTTGACGTCACGAATGTTATCATTAACACTACCCATGAGTTATATTAGCCCGCTCTGATACTTAAAGGTATTGGCGGACGTATTAACCTTGAATAAGGCTTGGGTCGACACAGTCTGCAGACTGAATTGCCAATTCTCCAATGAGAGTAACCTTTACAGTTCTTTGAAAGTTTCCTGCAGCGGCGCAGGCCGTGTTGTTTGTAACGACAACTGATAATGGTTGTTGGAATAGAACTAAAACAGGCACAGGGAATGTAAGAGTCTTGTCATCTTTACAGGCAATGCTCGTAACCGAGAAAGATTGACTTGGCACTGCATTTGCACCGACTAAAATCTTAACGTCGAAATCATTGCAACTTGGTTGAGTATTAACTGCATCACAGGAACAACATAAAGGTCCGTTTGAACCTCCAAATGTTCCGTTGTTGACACTTCCTGCCATAACTTCAACCATGATGCCGTAAACACGAACTTCTTCGTTGTTGGCTTGATTGGTGTAAATAGTTTGAGTTACTGTGCTTCCTGCAGCAATTGCTGCCGCTCCATCACCGAAATTGTGACGAGTAGTGTAGACTTCAGGTTGCGGATTTTGATTTGCCATACTGTTCACTCCTTGTTCCAACTATTTAAAGTATTCCTTAGTATTGCTTTTGAATTCCTAATTCTCCAATCAATGTAATAGTAACTCTACGCTTACCATAATTGGCCAAAGCAGTTAATTGAGTAGCATTGGAAACTTCAATTTGGAAGGGTTGTTTGAACAGTACAATCACAGGAGTGGTAAATGCCATAGTTTTACTATCTTTACAAAAGATAGTTGAAGCATCGAATGTAGTTGAGGGAACTAATTGACCTGCTACTCGTATTCCTATATCGAAATCCATACCGCCGAAAGAGGCTGCATTAGTATTATCAGGTGAGTATTTAGCATCGGCAATTGTAGTAGCAGCAGTTAAATTGGCAGGCAAAACAGTGCAACAACTGCATTCCGCATAATCGGGTGCTACGGAATCGACTAAATCTGCTGCAACGAGAGTGATAGTAACATCCCCACCAGGGGTTGCTCCTCCGAATAAAGTTCCTGCGAATACAATGTTATCGCCTGCCTTATATCCTGAACCTGCAGTAGTAGCAGTTGCTTGAGTTGCGACGTTACCTGCAACGGTAAAGGAAAAAATAGCCCCAATTCCATCTCCAGTCGTACTCGTGGCTTCAATGCCTGTATATGGGCCATCAACAAGCCCAGCACCACCTGGTGGAACAATCGAACTGCTTAGTCCATTGACTGCTGTGTCAAGAGCCGAAGCAATGTTAAACATACAATCAATTTCTACTTTCATAGCGTAGAGTCGAAACTCTTCATTATTGGCTTGATATGTGAACACATCCACTGAACGCATGGTATTAGCCACGATATTTCCGCCAGTGTAATCGAATTCGTGAACGGTTTGATAAACTTCTGGTTGTGGGTCTTGATTTACCATGTAGACTACTCCTATGAGATTACTTAGGCCGTCTTACTACTTAAAGTATTCCATCTATTACTCCCAAACGTTCGGAGTATTTTCACTAAGGCGAGATTTTTTCCAAATTCGATACATGAATGCAAGGAATAGCAAATCCAAGGCAAAAGCCGCAGGGCCTAAGCGGTCTAAATCACCAATAACCTCCATTGGACTGGTTGGCCAAGTCCAAACCACATACAATAAAGAAATCAAAGTAATGATGAAAAACATCAACAAAACTTCCATCATGGCTTGACGACGCGGAGACATTCAGTTTTTACACCCCTTGTAACTACTTAAGTTTATCGCCTTCATGCATCACGAAATAACTCTTCATCGTTGATGAAGGATACTTCTTCAGGTGAGATATACGGCACATCAACATCGGGAGTTGGTGTCTTTTCATGAAGTTGTTTCGTTTCGAAATAGTCTCTTACGGCTTGATAAATCTCAGGGGCAATCGTGTCAGGGTCGAAATCACTGTCGTCTTTTTCCGCTTCCGAGACCATGCTTTTTCTAATAGCCGACATAGCCGTTACAGTTTCATAGAAATCCGACGTAAACACTCGTCGATACACTGCACCGATTTTATCGGCACTTCGTTGAGCGAAAATTGCTAAGACTACTGCCCCTAAATTAGTAGCCGCAATGAATCCTAATAATTGCCACGTCCACCAAGCAGTTGGTTGCACCATTAGAGCGAAAATTTGAACGACAATCTCAATCGACAAACAAATGGCAATCATTTGACGAGCCGACACAAACTCTAATTTAGTCATACTCTCGAAATCATTGTTCTGCATGAAATCCACCTCCTCCTGTAATTTGTTGTAAAATTAAATGTCTTTCACCATTTAATGGAAACTCTCCGACAGGTTGATAACCCCATACGTCACGCAGTTCTCGGAGCATATTTTTCTTCCAACCACGACCTAAGGATAAAATAAACTCAGTTTCATGAAAAATACCTTGCCGATGCAGGGCGGAAAAATCTTCCCAAGAGTACATTCTAACGCAAGCCCCCGAACCGATAATCTCAGTTTGTAATTCTTCTTTAACATTGGCTACTTCTTTAGCAAGTTCTTCGTTGGTTTTAAAGAAGTCTGAGCCGACAATAGATAGAATGTCATCAGTTAAGCCGAAACCAGATGCCAAACGTTCGGCAATAATTGTCCATTCTCGTTCGAACTGAGTGTCCCAAAACCGTCGATTATCAAGATATTCAGCCCCGATAGTATCGATTGAAGACGCAATAAACTCTTGTTTACGAGCCGCCACGTAATTAGTCCATAAAATTTCACGGTCTTCTTGGTGAGTTTGAGTAATTTCCGTAGTAAGGTCTTCTAAACCTTCATCTATCGGTGGCGCAGCCTCGTCCATACTTAGATTACTGAGCCATTTGTATTTAAGACTTACCGACGGTAACTGCCATAGATTCTTTCTATGCTTGCTCCAATACCTATGCCGAGAATTCCTGCACATATTGCAACCCAAAAATCATCCGAATCAGTTTGGTTCAAAACATCGGCAGGAATGTCAGTTTTCATCTTGTCAGGATTATACTTCTTCTTTTTATACTGACGAGTTTCTGTAGTAATACCTGATTCTTCGGTTTTATCGACGACGGTTTCATCTTTTTTATTTTCTGCCTCTAATTTCACTCGCTTAGCCGCTTCTTTAGGCGTGATATCTTGGTCTTT
>UEXM01001547.1_pt1 | contig 17060 bp, 22 predicted proteins | sample 1796661 | NCBI WGS metagenome assembly UEXM01 (sample SAMEA4772469, study PRJEB27181) | metagenome | reverse complement strand
CCAGAAGAACCTTTCACCTTAAAAACAGGAAGAGAGCTTGTCTCTCCTGAGAGGCAAGAGGAATACACTGTTAGCCGTCCAAAAACTGCTGTTGAAAAAGAAGAACTCTTACAGCAATTAATTGCAGAAAGAGCATCTGATTTGGGAGCAAAAGGAATTAAGTCTCTAAATGAATTAACTAAGAATACTGATCTTCAGATTGTTGAACTTGGAGGCTCGAACTATGTGTTTAGTCCTAAGAGCGGATCGTTTCAAGCAGTTCCAAAAGACAAAAAAGAAGCAGAGGATGCCGCTAATCAAATAGCTATATTAGCTAAGTGGGGATTACTACCAGAAGAAGCCACTGTAAAACTACCAAATGGTACAACTGTTAAATTAACAATGCCTTCTCCTGAGAATGGAGGGCCGAAAACAGAGTCACAGGCTAAGGCTTTTCTTCATGCTGGAAGTATGAAAATGACAGGATCAGTTATCGATGAAATGACTGGACAAGGTTTTGATGCTTCTAGAATAGATAATGCTTTTGAGTTGTACCACAATCAAAACGCAATCAAATCACCAGAAGCTAAAAGATATGCAGCAGCTATGAATAAATGGCTAGAAGCATATTTGCGTCATGTATCAGGTGCTGCAATTGCAAAGCATGAATATGAAGGAGCTAGGCAACAATTTTTCCCAGTTGTTAATGATGGTCAGGATGCTATTAATGATAAGAAAAAATTAAGAGAAGGAATGTTCTCTCTGATGGAGCAAGTTTCTGGAGGCAAAGTAACTGATGATGCTTTAAGAAGTAAGGCCAAAAAATATGAATTAAAAGCAGGAGAAACTTTGAGTTTAGTTTCTGATTCTGCGAATGATGCTGCTTCTGAAGCAGAAAAAAGAGGGTTAAAATCAGGAGACACATATATTTGGATAGATCCGAAAAGCGGGAAGTCAATACCTTACAAAGTAAATTAAAATGGCATCAACAATCACTAATAATTCTGGTTTTTCAGTAACCGAAATAGAGAACGAACCTATAAAAACTAGTTCTGGTTTTTCTGTTACTCAAATAGGAGATGAATTTATTTCTGATAAATCAAACGGTTTTAGTGTAACTCAAATAGGAGAAGAAGCTCTAGGGGAAAAACATATTCTCGATAAGATGAATGACCCTCATTATATGCCAACAGAAGAAGAGTATTATGCTTATTTAGAGGCAGAAGATAATGTTGAAAAACCAAGTGGTATAAGTTTAATAAAATCAGGAATAGCAATGGCTGCTTCTGATCTTGCTGGAATCTTTACTGGGTCTTACAACTTAATAGCAGAAGGAGAGTTTGGTGAGGGGTTCAAAGCTATTGGTGAAGCTGCTGCAAGAGGTACGGCTGACATAGGGCAATTAGCTAGAAAGATTGTTTCCGACAATGTGCAGTACGCTTTAGGAGATGACTCGAGTGATTACGAAGTTTTCCTAGCTACAAGAAAGCTGCAATCAATCCGAGAGAAAGCTAGAGAGGGTGATGCAGGGCTTTTGTTTGATCTAACTCCAGAAGCTAACAAGGTTGCAGAAGGATTGTCTTATGTAACTGATCCAACTGTTTTTATTCCCGGTGCAGGGTTAGTTGCTAAAGGCACAACAAAGCTTGGATCAATGGCAACTAGTGGTGCTGGAAAAGTTATAGGAGGCACAGGCAGATTAGGTAAAGGTTTAGCAGACAAAGCATCAGATGCATTGCAAGACTTAGCCCCCGGTGCAACTGCAAGTGACATACCAAGAGTTGGCTTAGTAGGCTCTGCCATTGAAACTGGTAGAACCCTTCCCAGCATGATGGACACAGCAGGGAGAACTCTTGAGCAGGCATCAAAGCAAATCGGTAAACAACCATCCCGAATGGGAGTGTTAAGATCAATCAGCGAAAATGTTTCAGTACCAGCAGACATAAGGCAGTTTGCAGGAATGATTCGCTTTATGGATAAACCCTTAGCTGCTGCTGGAACAGTTGGTAGAGGGGCTTTTGAAGGTGCTGTTATTGGTTCTACTTTGGGAGGGCTTGCAGAGGGGCGTGAGGGTTTTTATAGCGGATTGGGGGCTGGAGGTTTTATGGGTGCTGGTGCTTCCTCAATTGGAGGGGCAGCAAGCAGGGTATCAGGCTATAGAAGGAGCCAAGCTATAAGCAAAGACTTTGCAGATTACATTTCAAGAAAACCAAAAGAGGAAGCAATTAACATAGCTAACTATGCTGGCAAAGATGTTAACTCTATGGCTCGAATTATGGATTATGAAAGGCTTGCTGCTGGTGCAACTGGCAGAGATATGACTTTTAAATTCTTAAACGAAGAACAATTTAGAACTGAGCTTGCTGGAAGAGAAACAATGCGTTTAGGCAGAAAAGTTACCCCAGAAGAAGTTCAGTCAGCAAGGGGTGTACAAATTGATGACACTTCTCCTACAATATTAGTTAATACTAACTACAAGTTTAATAAGGGAAGAACAATAGCTCACGAAATGTTTCATGGACTTAGCAAGTTAGAATCAATGAAAGATTTTACAAATAGATTAACAGATAACCTATTTGGGATGTATGACGCTGGAGGAAATTTAATTAAAGATGGTGTTTTACTTAAAGGAAAAAAAACACAAAGAGATAAAAATAAACTTACTTATGATTTAGGGAGGCAATACGCAAAACATTTAAACAAAAATGCTAGGATTGAATTTTTTGGTGACGTTCTAGATAAGGATGGAAACCGAGTAGAATTAACTCCTCAAGAAAAAGCAGAAAACTTTAGGCAAAATTTAGCAGCAGAAATAGGGGCTGAATACTTTGCTGGTTTACTTGCTGGCAGTAGTCCAGATGTATTGCTACCTAAGAATATAGACAGCATGACAAGGGGCTTTTTAGATAGAGTTATGTTGTCAGATTCAGAAAGTAAATTAGGCGTAATGCGTAAAGTTTTAAACAGAGCTTTTGGTGATGTTTGGAAATGGGATAAAGCAACTGGCAAACCAACTGCTGGTGATTTGTTTTCAAAAGATGGTAAGCCTTTAACAAACAGTCCAGAGATAAACGCTTTACTGCGTGACATGATTAGGGCTAAGAAAAAAATTACTTCTAAGCTTGAGTATGCAGATAAGTCTAAGCAAAACACAGCAGCCCCGAGGAACTTAGGTCAAGATGAAATTAAAAGGCTAATAGGGTTGAACCCTGCAATGGCTGACTTGTTTACTTTAAACTCTAGAGGCAAATACGTTCCAAGAAAAGATGTTGATATAGCTATTGAAGAACAACAAAGGAGCGGGGCTATTGTTAATGCATTAAGTAATACTACAAGTGGAGCAGAAGCGGGTGCTGTTAGATTGGTAAGTGAGGGTGAATATTCTGGTATGAAATTTAATCCAGAACAAATTGAATCGCTTTTAGAAATACCAGAACTTAATGACCATGTTAAAACTCATCTAAGAGAAATAAATGATAAGATAGGTGAGGGTGATGTTTTAGAAATTGATTACTATGCTGCTACTAAAAAAGGCAGAAGAATAAACAGGGAAACTGGTAAGCCTTATTATATTTCAAAATACAGTAGCAGAATAAGAATGTCTCGGAGGAAGGTTGTCCCTTATCACATGAACATTTCCAATGCTGGAAACTTTCACATGAAAGCTTTAGATATTACAAAGCTGGGTGATAAGATTGACAAGTGGAACAAGAATAAAAATAAAAGAGAATGGATAAAAGAGTGGAGCAACATGGATGAATTATATTCTGATTTATCTCGTTACTTACAAAACTTATCTAAGCCAGAAGGAGAAAGAGTTGAGTCTTCAAGCCTGTTTGGGGAAACCAAAAGAAATATATTAAATGAACTATTAGGGGCTAGAAGAAATGAATTAGTAAATCCTTTGCAGCTTCTTGAATACGCTGAGAAAGATAATCTTATAAGAGACTTCAGACTTGATCGTATTAACCAAATGAACTGGGAGACTTTCATGGGTAAAGAATGGAAGATGAGTGAAGAGAATTACCAACTGCAAAAAATAAATTATCTTCCTGCAAACAAGCAGCCCGAAAACTTACCAGTAGAAACTCCAAGGTTAAGCAAAGAACAAGAAGCTAACATTAAAGAGGTTCAAGAACATTATAACAAAGTCACACCTCAACGCATTAAAGAATTAAAAAGAGAAGCTCTTGAGTCTTTGAGTGTTAGAATTGAAGAGTTAGGAATACCTAAAAAAGAAGCAAAACAACTTGCTCAAAAAGCATATAAAACTATATCAACAAATACAAAACGAACATCTGCTGTAGTGAGTGGTATAGGTAAAAAGGATTTAGCTAGAATGGCTGGTACTTCAAGTAAAAAAGGCAAATTCCCTTTGAGGTCGCACGTTAGCAAAAGTTGGCTTACAAGTGCATTTGAAGCTATTGAAAAAGACTCAGATGTAGCTGCTATGAAAGCTCAACAAGTTGCTAAACAATTATCGTCAAAAGAGCTTGAAGGAATGATGCAAGGTATTGACTCAGACGCACAAGTAGCTTCTGGGGAAAGATCAGCAACTATGAAACTTGGAGAAGAGTTTAGAGACAGGGAATCATTAGCTGATGAGAAAGCATTTGGCTCATCATTAAGAAAAGATTTAAACGCTCCACCTCGGGTATATGCATCAGTAGGAGATGGTCAAAAGTTTTTATCACAAGGTAATTACGATGCATTTTTTACTTGGAAAAAAACTGCTCCAATGGTTGTAACAAGCCATCACCATTATGGAGTTGGAAACGGATTAACAAACATTCACGCTTCAAAAAATGTAGGAGATAAAAATGCTAGAAGTTTTGGTAATCCCACAAATGAAAAATACACAAAATTAAAATCTGGCAAAAAAGTTTTAGACACACATTTACTTGTAGGAAATAAAGGAATTGATGCTGCAAAAATTCATCAACTTATGGTATCGCTTCCCGCATCTGCTTTAAAAGAAGTTAAAAAAGCATATAGAAAAGATGGTGTTAATTCAGCTTGGAAAGAATTAGAGAAAGCGTCTTACAAGCAAAACATGGGGCAAGGTTCTCAAGGCAGATCAAGCTCATTTACACATACAACAGAACAGGGAAACGTAATCCCTCCATTAGTTGCTGTGCAATCAAACAGAACAGAAGCATACGTTCTTGATCCTAGTTTTAAAAACGTAGAAAGCGTCACTATTGTAACTTCAAAAGAAAAGAATGTAAGGTTGTTGAAAAAGAAAATTGTTGAAGCATTTGAAGCTAACGGAGTGAAATTGCCTAAAGTTAAAATTGTTCTTCCAGAATCAGGCCCAAGCCCACACAGAGGCAGACAAAAGTTAGCAAAAGAATATGAGCAGCTTACTGGAGAAGTTCATTACTTACCAGAGGTGGACGGCAAACCTCTTGGCCCGAGCTCTGAGCAAATGCTTCAATCATTACTTGATGGTAATATAAGCAGGGATCAATTTGATGCGGCTATAGAAGTATTAAGACCAGTTGATAAAGTTGAAATCCCAACTGATGAAAATGTTCACCTTAATGAAGGCAACATGAAAAAGTTGGAAATGACAATGAAACCAACTCAAATGCCTTTAATCGGTGAAGCTAGAAAATTACCAAATGGAACTCCTGTTGGTTTAAGGATAGACATCCCAACATTCAATAGGTCTGTTCAATTAATGCAACAGGGAGTTTTAAATGAACCAGTTTATGCAGTTACAATCCATGAAGGTGCTGAGAAAAAAGCAAAGTTAGGAAAGAGAATTGGTTATGACATATTCAGCAGGGTAAAGAGTTTTAGCAAAAATGATCCTGTTATGTTCCATACTATTAACCAAAAAAAATCAGAGCAGATTGGAACTGGTGAAGCTAATAAAACCACTATAGCCACTGCTGAAGGATTGCTTGTTCAAAACAGAGAGTTGCCAAGTGATTTAAACACATGGGCTCAAGTTGGGATGAACCCTAAAAGGCACACATACTTTTATGACAGAGAAACAGGGCAAGCTGTTAAGGGTGGAGAAGAGGCAATTAACTTTGGCAATACTGTATTTGTTAAAAAACCTATTTACTTTTCAGAAGCTGAAAGATTAAGCCTGTTCACATACTTACCAGAAACAGTTGGTGAATCCAAAGTCAGCGAAAGTGGTGATGGTTATAAGGCTATTGAGCGAGCAGGCAAGACAAGAGTATACTCACCTAGTGGCAAGCTAATAGGCGTTGCAAGCTCAGAGAAGGTAGCTGATAAGATTTATAGGAGACACAGTGGGATTAGAACGAATAATATTCGCAAGTGATCTGCATGGGGATTTGTTAGACAGTCAAGCGGTGTCTGCCTTGTACGATTTTACAAAAGAGTGGAAGCCACACCACAAAATATTTGGCGGGGATTTGTTTGACTTCCGACCACTTCGCAAAGGTGCAACGACAGAAGAAAAAGCGGAAACAATACAGCACGATTTAAATGCTGGATTAAAATTTCTTTCAGCATGGAAACCTGATTACTGGTTAAGGGGTAATCACGATGAGCGACTTTGGGAGTTTGCAGAAAAGGATGGCATAGAGGGTGAGTTTGCAAAATTAGGAGTTAGTGATTTAGACACTAAATGCAAATTACAAAAAATAAAAACTCTACCATACTGCAAGCGTAAAGGTATTTTGAAAATGGGTAAGCTCTCAATGCTTCACGGATATTTTCATGGTGTTAATGCAGCAAGGCAACACGCTTTAGTTTATGGCTCATGTTTGTTTGGACACGTTCACACAATCGATGTTGCAAGCATTCCATCCCTTGAGAGAATACAAGCAAGAGCAGTGGGGTGTATTTGCAGATTAGATCACCCTTATAATTCGCGTATGCCCAGCAGTCTCAGACACGCACATGGTTGGGCTTATGGAGTGATTAATAATAAGACAGGAGATTTCAAAGTATGGCAGATGGAAAAGGTAGGGGAAAAATTCATAGGACTAAAAAACCTAATTCAGATTGGGTAGCTGATCTTCAAAAAAATTACGAGGAATCCACACCTCCAGATAATTACAAATCTGTTAACCAACTTGTTCAAGAATTAGGGGTTAACAAAAACACATTGCACTATCGAGTTAAAGCAATGGTCGCAAGTGGTGAGCTTGCAGAGATAACTTGCAGGCATAAACTTGATGGTGTTCTTCGTAAAATAAAATACTACGGCCCTCCAAATACCCAATAAAACTGGGGTTAAAATAGGGGTTGACTATACATACAACTGTATGTATACTGTCTGTGTTCGCTCGATTAGGGGTGAGCAACAAATCAAAAATGAACGGACTACCACATATATCAAAAAGGTCACAACGCTTGCTTTTACAAACTCAATCTTTGCACTCAAGGATTGGGGAAAGCTTTGAGTTAATTAATCCTTGGGATTTAGTTAATCGCAGAAAAGGTTTTTCAAATCGGTTTTGGGGGGTTGTTAAAAAAATAACAAATGCAACCAAATATAATCCTGTGAAAACATACTCTCTCTGGTTTGATGATAAATCTGGAACCATTCACACCTCTGGTAAAATTTATGAAATGCATCCCTCTGACATAAGTAAAAATGATTTTTGCATGGATGAAGGTGAATCCGTGTTAGTTCACGAAAAAGATTTTTTTCAAGAGATATAATTTAATAAACAAACAAACAATAAAAAATACTATGAGTAATTATACGCATAAGAAACGGCTCCATAAACGTGTTATGGAAATTGGCAGGACTGTTAATCCTAAACTTAAATCAATAAGCTCGACTTCTTTTGAAGAAATTGATCTTGAGATCGAGGCTCTATTGATCAACTTGGTAACGAAGTCTGGTAAAACTGGAACTCGCTTAAACATCAAGCGTAAACCTTTACGCAATCCAAATACTGGCAAAGCCTCACATGGCGATCAGGTGAGTGATCAAATGTTATCTCAACTCAGTGTGACGGAGGGATTACTACGGAGGACTGCAAACCTTGAGAGAGGTCAGGAATACTTCATGCAAAAAATAGCACGTTTAAGCCAAGAGCTTAATCGTTTGAAAGGAGGAGAATAATGGACACCAAACTTCAACGCATTCCTGTCGATATAACAGACACTCCACTAACCGTACACCTCAACGAGTTTGTCAGATTTGAAGTGTGGGTTGAGAACGTGGATGTGATGGTTAGATATAATTATCACCCAGCAGTTGAGGCAACTCAGACTGAACCTCCACACAGCGAGTGGTTTGAAATTATTGATTTCAATTTTAGCGAGTGGGATTTAGAAGCGTCACTAATTGATATTAACGATAATAAAATTATGGTTGCGAGAGTCATGGAGGTTGCCCGCAATAGAGATGTTTATAAGTTTTTAAACGTCCAACTAGGTGACACTAAAGATCAAACTGTTATGCAGGAGTTGGGTGATCAGATTGTTGACAGATTCCAAAACCAGTGGGAGCAGTTTTTGGAAAACGGACATGAAGAGTAAGAAGAAAACTAATCTTGTAGAAGTACAAGCCAAGCTGGAGAAACAATATGAAATGCTAACCCATGTTGGCTTGCTTCCTAAGCTGAAGGCAACCAAGACAATTGTAGATAGGTTTTGTAAGTGCGTGGATTGGAAATCTGATACTGAGAAGTTTGGATATGATCGCAAAGAAAAGTTTCTAGCCAAAAACAATTACTCTAAAGCGTGGCTAATGCAGCATGGTGATTTTGTCATGCTTGATCCACTACCAAAGTTAAGGAAGCTAAAAAGGTAGTTTTATTAGGGTTTTTGCCATTTGAAAAAAATTACAAAAAGGGATAAATAAGGGGTTGACTGTATGTATATATGTATGTACATTGATGTCACCCCGAGGAAGGGTAACTTACAGATGAAATCAAAAACAACAATAGAACTAACAATGGAATGGCCAAGAACAGAATCATGTGCTGGTCGTACAGTAGTGTCACAATACACTCCAACTCTTGAAGATGCTGAAGAATGGGCTTCTATTAAGGGTGATAAAGGAGAATGGTTTTGCGATCGACTCGGCGGTATATCAAAAGATTTGCTAATGAATGAAGATATCAAACAAGCAATAAATGTAATCAGGGGTGAGTTTATTAAATTACTTGGGGATGATGTTGCCAAGGAACTTTTAGGAAACGTACACAATGGCCCGCTCGTAAGGATAGCAGGAATTGCGGGGGCATAGACCCCCTTGTTAGTAACAAAAATAAAAAACATAAATACAATGAAAGCATATATCGGACATCTACAAGAAGCATTACGACACGAAAAAATAATGCTCGAAGAATTAACAACAAAAATTAAGAGAGAATTAAGTGACTCTATTTCAAAAAAAGATTTTGAAGCTGAAGAGTTAAAAAACAAACCTCAACGTGACGAGATGGATAAACTTGTAAAAGAGCAAATTGCAAACCAATCAGAAAGCGAGAAGGAATTAATCAAAGAGCAGCAAATTAGAATATTCGTTGCGATGGATTACAAGTGGAAAGAAAAGAACGTGTTCAAAATATTTGATGATGCTTCAATTAATTCATCTGAAAAATTAGTGAATGGATTGATTCGCAAAGGTGAGCAGGCATTTGGTGAACTAAAGTTTGCACCATACCGTGAAAAGATTGAGTTTGTTTTTGATAATATTAAAGGATGCCAGCACGATCTAATGGTAGCTAGGGAAGAGCGTGACAAAGCTCGTGAAAGAAAGAATTACACATTTGAACAACTAAAAAAAGTTGATCCAATATTTGAAGGTAAGCTCTGGAAAGTTGCTGAAGAATATGAAACTGATTACATCAAACAATTTGTTAAAAGCTGCGAATACATTTTCACAGCAAGAGCAATCAAAAGGGAGAAAGAAACTGGAAAGATACAAAGAGCTTGGTCTGATAAAGATGAAGCACTTGCAATAGAGATGGCTAAGATGGAAATCTTGCGATACGTTTACAAGCTCTCCAGAAAGATCGGTAAGGAAGTAAAGACCGCAAAGCTAACAGGAGACTTATGGTCTTATTCGACTTTAGAAGTTGAGTGTGAGGACGGTGAGAGGCAAACATGGAACACTCACCAGATTACAAACTACTCCTGCTATGGCAGACCTTTTACACAATGGCCCACTCGTAAGGGTGAGCCATGTGTAATCGCCAAGGGGATAGAGGAAAAAAAAGATAAGAGTTTTTGGGCAGTTAAATAATACAATGAATAAAATAAAATGGACAAAGCTGGAGGGTAGTTACCACAAGACACGCTCAACTGTGCTGGAGGATAACACAAGCCTGATCATTTACAGAATCGATCAGAGAAACGGATGGTGCTTGTTTAGGCAGGATAAGAATGGCAATCAGATAGGTGAATCAATATGTGATTACCGTGTTGCTAATCTTAAAAGAGAAGCTCAAGAGATATCTGATAAGGTAGTTTTTGATCCTAGATTTTTATGAACTTAGTGGGTTGACGTACATACAGATGTATGTATAATTAGCCCCACACCAGCAAGGTGCATACAATGAAAAACAACAAAATACACCCATTTGAAAGATCAGGATGCGGCATTGGCCCGTTTAAATTTGTTTGCAGTATAAGTTTACCATCTCCATCTATGCAGGAGCATAATCCTTCACTAGCACATTCTCAGAAGGTAGAAGCTACTAGCCAAGCAAGGTCGTTTGGAGTTGGTATTGGAACTTGCCATCATTGCGGCATGGCTTTGATGAACAATTGCGTTATCAGGGATTCCAGAGGCAAGCATTTTATCGTTGGCTGTGTATGTGTCAAAAAAACTGGAGATGCTTTTCTAGGAGGCAAAGCCAAAATTGCAGAGGCAAAATTCCAACGTGAGCGTAATGCTGAGAAGCGTCAAATGCGTGAGGAGAAATGGTTAGCTGCTCCCTCCAAGGAAAATCCTGCCAAGACAAATGCAGAGATTAAGCAAGAGCAGATTGATCAACGCAATGCCAAACGTGAGCAAGCTGAACTTGATCGTAAGGAAAGAATTAAACTTGTTTGCCGCAAGTGGAATTTTTGGGTTGTTCAAATATTGGTATCAAATAAGTCAGGTGGATCATTTGTTCAATCAATCGTTAGCGACTTAAAGCAGGGATCAGAGCCAAGAGGCAGAGGGTTGGATATTTGTGCTGAGATATTTGCAAAAACATTTGGAAGAGCTAACTCAGAAGCTTTCAAAAAAGCACACACTGAGTTCTGGGAAAATATTGGGTGGAATGTGATTCAAGAAAAGGTGGAGGCATAAGCCTCCCCTTCAGTTGAGCTTTCTACGGAAAGTTCACTTGAGGGTAACCTCTAATAGAACAATGAAAAATCAAATTCGTATAAAAAATGCAGAGACAACAGAAGCTCTGATTAAAGAACTAGATAGAACTAATAATCGTGTTGCTAACATACACGCAGAGTTAGTTGACCGTGGAAAAGTGAAGCATGAGTTTCACTCTCCAGTAATGAACTCAATATACACTGAGATCACACCCCAATCAGCATCTAACATTTTGAAAAACTTCAATGGGGGAAAAGGGGTTGATGCTACTAACAGGGGCGTGTCTAAAAGCAATATTATCAAAATAGCAAATGACATTAAGGAAGGAAATTTCCACGGATACATATCTACAATTGTGTTCGATGACGAGGGGATCTTAATGGATGGTCAGACAAGGCTTCAAGCTGTGCTTGCTTCAAAAGTGCCATGCGAAATGCACGTTCTAATGGGTGTTCCTAGAGGTGGCATGGTTAAAATTGACATAGGTAGAAGGCGAACTAATGCAGATAGATTTAGGTTATCTGGAGTCTTCGGAAATGTGTCAAACACACAGGCATCAAAAATCGAAATGATATCAAGGATGTCTGTTGCGGCTGGAAGTCCTGATGGGACAAGAAGAGGTAAACCTTTTGCAAAGCTTAAATATTTAATTAGTGATCAAGAGATTGTAGAAGAATCAGAAAGGTTGTCTGTACCAATAGAGTACATGACGATTACAAACCCATCACCGAAGAAAGAGCTAAGATGGTTTCCTCTTTTGGTTGGTATTGCTCAATGGTGGGTGGAATGTGATTCATCAGGTATCCCTCAAGGAGAAGAGGCTAAACAGTTTTACGACCAGATAGTCAGCGGTCTTGATTTAAGAAATGGAGACCCAATTCATATTCTCAGAGAGAAATTAGTTGATACTAACTGGCAAAAGTTAGGACACAATCTACCTGAAAAATATGCTCTTGCTTATGGTTGGACTCTTTACTCAATCAATAAGCACACGAATGCTGTACCTATTAAGAGAATGACTAAGCAAACAATCAATTACGAATTGGAATTACTATAATGACGAAGAAAGCTAAAATACTGTGCTCTTACCGTTTCACGAAGGAGCATATAAAAAAATTAAGGCGGGTTGCTAAGAAAAAGAAAACGACAGTAACAGAGATATTGGAGCGAGCAATTGTTTCAATTAAGGAATTGTAAAATTAAAATTGTTATGAAAATAAAAAAACAAAATGAAAGGCAGAAGAGTAAGCGATGGAATCTTGAAAAAAAGGGAAATTATTTTTTGCGTAGCGTTGGTGAACTTTTTACAAAAAAGACTAGGGCTACTAATATACAAAAACCTAAGAAGCGGAATCGGTAATGCTTACCTTTATAAATAAAAAAGCTACCATGCAGACAAATGTCCGGCGAATCATGGTAGCCAATTTGGACAGAACATTCGCTGGGCAGAAAATAACAGAATGAAATTATCAGTAAACACTAATGGCTCTTCCTTTGAGAAGAGGGAATACACACCAGTACCAGCAGACATCTATCAAGCTGTGTGCGTTGACATAGAAGACATGGGCTGGAAGAAAGGTTCTTTTGGATGGAAGGGTGAAATTAAATTTTACTTTGAAGTCTTCGTAGAGAACGAGGAGACGGGTGAGGAGAAAGCTATGTTGACCAAAACCAAAGCTAAGAATGCGGTTATCTCACCAAGGAGTTACATCTACAAAAACATTCTTAAAAGTTGGATTGGAGATGAGGAGTTAGGATCAGGTAAATTTGATCTATCAACTCTAATTGGACGCTCTGCAACTATAGTTGTTGAGGATGGTGAACCATTCACAGGATCAAATGGCGAAGAGGTTGAATGGACATTCGTTGAAAAATGCAAGGCTGCTAAATTGGATGTAAAACCATCTGGACAATACGTTCGAGTGATTGAGCGTGAAGGTTATGAGGCTCCAGAATTTTCAGCATTCACATCTGGCCCTCCAGAAGCAATAGCTGAACGTGAGGCAAAACGTGCAGAGGCTAAGGCAGAGCGTGAGGCTAAGAAGATTGTAAAGGATACTGCTAAGGAAGTAACCAAAGAGGATACCGACGATGAAGTCCCATTCTGATAATAAGAGGGAATGGGTTTTGGGAAAGTCTACACCATGCAATGCTCGGGTTTGTTTCGACATCGAAACAGGCCCAGAGCCGCTTGGGAAGATTCGAGAGTTGATGCCTAAGTTCAAAGCCCCATCAACCTACAAGACCGAGGAGGCAATAAAGAAGAACATAGATAAGCAGCAGCTTAAATATATTCAAGACGCTCCTCTCCATGCTGAAACTGGAAGAGTGATTGCAATAGGTTATGCGTTAACAGACGAGGATGAGGTGTTTGTATTTAGCAACGACTCAGAGAGTGAAATGCTCACAGAGTTTTGGGCCTATTACAGAGATATGAGCTCTGCAACTTGGATCGGTCACAATAGTAATTCATTTGATTGGCCATTTATTGTTAGGCGTAGCATGAAACATGGTGTAGGTTTTCCAGCCGAATTTTATAAGCCTATTAAATGGCAGAACAATTTGGTTGATACTATGGACGTATTTGCATTAGGAGAATATCAGAAACGCATCAGCCTAGACAGACTCGCTAAGTTTGTTGGGGTTGGTGAGAAGAATGGCAGTGGTGCTGATTTCTATGAGAAGTGGCTGAACGATAGGGATGCTGCATTAGAATATCTGGAGAACGATGTGAGGCTCACTAAAGCCGTATGGGATAAAATAGGATGGTAACTAAAGCTGTAGGAGTTGACGTTGGGGTTAATGGAGGAATTGTTGCCTTGAATACAGACAACTCTTACACCTCTTTTTCCATGCCTAAGACTAATAAAGAAATTGCCGAGTTGTTTGTCCACTTAAATCCTCATGTAGCATATGTGGAGAAAGTGTCTGGCTATATCGGCAAAGCACATCCAGCGAGTAGGATGTTTAATTTTGGGGTGAACTTCGGAGTCATACTTGGAGCCCTGCATGGCTTGGATTCCGAGGTTCATCTCATTAGACCACAAGAGTGGCAGAAGCCTCTAGGATTACCTAAGAGGGATTGCAGAACGGAGCACAAACGTGAACTCAAACGAGTTGCCGAGAAGATGTTCCCTAACCTTAAACTAACCTTAAAAACTTGTGATGCAGCTTTAATACTGGATTACGGAATCAATAAAAATGAACAATAATAATGCCCCCCAAGCGGGAGAGCTCCCTTCAATGGATTGGGAGATATATAACACAAACCTACATCTTAGTAGGAAGATCAGAGAAAACATACTGAGCAGACGTTGGCCTGCTGAAACCAGTACAGAGAGGCAGATGCTCCAAGCATTTAAATTATCAGGTTTAACAATTGAACAGTTTCTTAATGGCAATAAAAAATGAAAATGAAATTTGAAATTAATAGAAACAGAAATAAAGTCAGCGAATTGATAGAGATTATAGCTAATTTATTTGGATTTGTAGAGGGTGACATTTATAAGAAACGTAGAACAAGGGAGTATGTATGTGCTAGGTTCTGCGTGTATCATGTATTAAGGAAAAACTTGAAGTTAACATTTAGCGAGATAGGTAGATTATGTCTCAGAGATCACGGCTCAATTATTAATGGAGTCAATGCTCTGGACGATTGGGTTACTACTGAAGAGCTTGCGAAGGAAACAAGAATAGCGTGTGAAGACCTTGCGAATAAGTGGGTATTAGAGAGTGGATATTTTGAGCACAACGTGGGTACAAAATGCGAGCTTCCCGTGGACAAGTCTATTAGCGTTGTAAATACAAAACAGACTAAATCTTCAGTAAAACCTAAAGCTAAGTCTGGACTTGTACCCAGCTTATTATCAAGCGACGAAAAAACGACCTATACATATTATTATACTAATAATAAATATATAACTTATACATTAACAGATCAGTTACATAACACTGAATTTTTCAAATCTATTTTAGACTTTATTCAGTATAGGAAAGAGAGTGGTAAGAGGATTACTCAGAGAGGTATGGATATCTTGATGGCTAAACTATCTTCAGAGAATGCTGCTCTAGTAATTGAAGCGATAGAGACATCAATGGCCAATGGTTGGCAGGGTGTATTTTTAAACAATAAGAACAATGCAAAAAACAATAAAACAAACAATTCGGAATATAACAACAAAGCCAAAGCAGACTACTCAGGAGCCATTAAGCAACGAGCAACTGAAGATGTGGGCGAAGTTTTTTAACAACTTCCAACCCTGCAAAGATACTAAGCTGATGAAGCCTTTAAGGGCATCTGCTGGATTTGCTAAGGACTTGATCTACAAGAAAACAGAGCCACGTTGGTTGTCGCTCATTGGAAATTCAGGTACTGGTAAAACACATCTAGCCAAAGGTATTTGGAAAGGTTGGGAAGGTAAGGGCCAATACTTTGAGCGAGGTGGAATCACAATGGTTAAGCATGGATTGTTTAAGAGCTATTCCAAAATGTGTAACGAGATGAGATCAGGAGCATTTGGAATATTCCAATCCTGTGCTGATGCTGATTTTCTTGTGCTTGATGATTTGGGTGCAGAGTATGCAACCGAGTTTAGTCAACGACAGTTAGCCTCAATGCTAGATCAGAGATTAGGTAAGTGGACTGTGTTAACATCTAACCTATCCATGAATGATATTTCTGATATTGATGTGAGGATTGCTGACAGAATGATTCGAGGAGATAATGAAGTGGTGGAGATTGACTGTGTAAGTTATGCAATGAGATAAATTAAAATTAAGTTCAGAAGTTAACCTTCAAAACCTTCAAAAGGGTAGGTGAAGGGGCTTTTGAAGCTTTTGCAGGTCACTTTTCTGCTTTAATTGTTAAAATCTCGTACAAGTTGACATAGAAACACAGAAACATAGAAACATAGAAACTAAATAAACATAATGAAACAAACGAACATAAAAAATACGTTAATAACTATAGCCCTAAGTGCATTGGTGTTTGGTGTAATTGTAACCAGACCCTATGCAGAGCAACCAACTGTAATTGCTTCTTACTATGGGGAAAAATACAGGAATAGACCTACGGCTAGTCATCACAAGAATTGGAAATATTCTTACTTCAATCCTGATGAATTAACAGCAGCCCACAAAACACTACCCTTTGGAACCAAGCTAAAGGTTAGCTACAAAAGTAAATCTGTGATTGTTGTGATCTCAGATAGAGGGCCTTTTGTTAAAGGAAGAACACTAGACCTAAGCAAAGCTGCTTTTGCTAAGTTAGCTGATCTAGATGCTGGTCTTATAAAGGTTAAATATACCGTTTTAAGGTAAATACATCATAATAGCCCAAGGATTCATTCTAAGGGCTTTTTCCCCTCAAAGTATATGGAGAGTCCAAACGAACAAACAAATGAACTGAGTGATGCTTTGCAAGAGAACAGAGAGGAAGCCCAGAGTCTCAAGGTGCATGAGGATGCAAAGAAGCAAGCTGCTAAGGCTTTAGGGCTCACTGTTAACCCTGCTGGTACTTGGGGTAAGAAGACAGATTTACATTTCAAAGCATATTATGATCCTCCGAAAACAGGCAGTATTCATTACTGGCTCGCATATGGGCGTGAGATACTCGCAGAAGCTAGATTGAAGAAAGTATACCTCAGTGAGATCAAATGTGCTGCAATCGGGCTCCATAACTTCGCAAGTGGCACAGATATACACAGCCTAGCCGCTCGCAGGATCTACAGCGATCTTCACAGGCTATCCAAAACTTATAGACGGGTGTGAATAACTCTGTGAATTACTTTAAGTGGTAAATCAGGTATAA
>UEXM01001756.1_pt1 | contig 17084 bp, 9 predicted proteins | sample 1796661 | NCBI WGS metagenome assembly UEXM01 (sample SAMEA4772469, study PRJEB27181) | metagenome | reverse complement strand
CGCTTGGTATAGCCATTTTCATGTTAGCTCCACCGGTTCCTGTTGGTGTTCCACCACCACCTGGTGCCCCCATCTTCATTCCAGCTGTCATCATTTGCGTTCCAGCGCTTGCTATATCACCAACCGCGCTCATTTGTTGTGCTCTAGCTTCTGCTCTAGCTTGATTAGCAGCACCAAGTCTTTGCTGTGACATACCAAGTAAAGTGCCTGTTTTACTATACTCTAATCCTCTAGAAGTTTCTGCGCCCTGTAATCGTTGCCCCTCAGCGTACACCTCTCCTTGTCTTTCTTGTAATTGTAATCTACTAGCTTCACCAGCTCTTAGTTTTTGTATTTGACTTTCTTGCATACCAATACTAGCGCTAGCTCTTTGAGTTGCTAATTGACCTTGATTTGCCATAGCTTGAGCTAAGGCCGCGATACCAGATCCACCAGCAGCACCTTTCATTTGACCCATTATATTAGCTCTTTGTTGAGCTCCTTGTTGAGCCTCGAATTGAGCTTGTTGTTGGTTAACGGTGAGATCTTCGTATGTGTTTTCTAGATTTTGGAATTGATTTTCCACACCAGCTTTAAGATTACTAGTGTCTAAATTTTCATACTGACTCTTGTATTTAGCCATTTCTTCTTTAGCCGCATTCTGTTCTGCTATTCTATCTCCTCTACCAGCTAAAGACATACCAAGCTTAGCTAAGCCACCGGCTCCAGCTATACTCGCTCCAATTATTGCTGCTGTTGCAAATGCCATAATCTATTTGTTTTTGTTAATATATTCTTCATATTCTTTGTAGTTTAAAGCTACTATTTCTTTTTCTAACCTATCAATATCTTGAGTGTTAGAAGGATTTTTATGTATATTTACAAATATTGAATCTTCATTTGCAAGTATAACTCTTTTAACTCCAGGTGTTGAAACAACATAACATGGAGCTATATAATCTTCTGTTGTATCTTCGGTTGCTACTGTGATGTCACCAGTTAACAAGAACCAAACATGTAAGTGTTTGTGTATCGCTCCAACAACCGCGCTACCTTGTTTCATGTCCATTTGCCTAATATATATACCATCTGCAAACGAATGTTTTATTGGTACCATTTTACTTTCCGTGAGAATGTGTTTTCCATCACCTTCTATATTGACTCCATCAGCAATTTTTATTAAATCACTTTCAAGCTTTAATATTTTTTTTCGTGAGTTTTTAGAAATCTCATTTTTAGACATAATTTAATTTAATTTATATCTAATATAGTCACAGTTTACGCTATTTATTTACTACTTTCAAAAACGCTAGCACCAATATTAAACAACTCTGCTTTTTCTTTAGAATCGTTTTTAAACGTTACACTAGCATAATAACCCAATATACTACTAAGATTTACCTTGTTGTCTTTACTAAACATTATAAAGCTTTTAGGGTTTGTTATACTAATTTGAGCAAAGTACGCGTTATAAAGTACAGAGTCCATGTCACATGTAATACTACTCATCGTTCCATCCCAAGGAGTAATAAACGTGATAACACCTATTTTTTTAATATCTTGTTGCTCTGCTGTTTTGTGTGGAGTCACTGTTGCAGGCCAACCTTGTGGCGTGCCGACATCAATAGGATTTGTAAAGTAAGCTATATCACCTTCTTGAACCGATGTGTTTAATGGATTTGGAAATTGTAATTGTATTAATGGCATAATATTATTTTACAGTTATTGTTATTCGTTTTTCTGCACTGGTGTTTGTCCCATCTCTACGCGTGAATAAGATCTCATCACTACCTCTAAAATCAGGTGCCACAACATATACTATGTTGTTTGAAACCACTGAAGCTGTTCCATGAGAGGGTTGTCTAGTTATGTTTGTGGTTTTTGACGCGGAGTTGGCGTCATAATCTCCATTTTTTAAGTTGATGGTATATGTACTAGCATTTCTAGGCACTTCTACATTGTAGTCTCTAGCGTTAGGTATTCTAGTAATAATATTATCTAAATTCAAAGTATATTCAACATCTTTTCTTCCAAACTTAGAAAAGCTTACATCTGATATTAGAGTTATTTGTTTACTTCCACTGCCGCCAAATCTAAAAGAACCGCTCACTCTAGATGTATCATCATCAAAAGATAATTCCATCCCATCAACAGCATTAATCGACGCGTTAACTTCAATACAAGCCTCGCCTACACTATTAACTTGACTTATTACTTTGTTTACAGTAGTGTTAGTTGAGTACTTAAATTCAATGTCTGTATTTTCTGGTATTATAACTTTATGCTCTAGCGTTACATTCTCAGCACAGTCAACTGAGACTAGTTCTGTTACTGGCACTCCAGGTATTTTTACAACCATCCCTGGAAATAAACCTAAAGTATTACTTAAGCTAAATTTATTAGTTGCTCTTTTACAAGAAGGAACCTCTAAGCTTTTAGTAACAATTTTAGATTTTATAATCTCTCCGTAAATCCTCATACCAGGGGTTATTTCAGAAGTTATCACACCATCCACCACTCTAGTTGTTCCGGGTTTTAAAACAATATTATTTGTTCTACCTTCACCCTCGGGTCTAGAGACAATTTTGGTAAAAGTACTACTTTTAGTTACCGCTTTGTTAAAATTACCCTCATTGACGTAAAAGTTTCCAGCTATGTCGCTTTCCGACTGTGTAACCACTAACGTGTATGTAACCTCTTGCTCGGTAGAACGTTCTGCTGCACTTGTTTTTGTAATATTAGCTCCGCTTACCGATAATGCAGGTGATGTTTGTGTTGACGAGTTTGTTATAGTTATTGTAGGATCTGGATATTGATACAAAGTCACAGAGGGTTCACCTATCTTATAATTTGGAGCAGGATTTCTTTTAATATTTTCTATAAATTTCTGTATCTCTTCTTCTGTAGAATTTTCATCTACATTGACCTCGGGCGGTGTGAATGTTGAATCAGCATTAGGAGTTAGTATTATATCATAACGCTCGTCAACTAAACCACCTTGAGCGCTAGTGGTAATATCCGGAAAGCTTTGCTTAAATTTGTAAATACTACTCTTAGGTATTACAATTTGATTTAAATCTTCTTCTAATATACTACATCCACTGCTATCATTTATTTCTAAATTAAATACAGCACCTGGAGTACCAATTACTTTGATTTCACGAGAATCTCCTCTAGAGTTTATTAATCTATCAGCGTCTTGTACTTGTAACGATTTAACATAATTAGATACTCTTAACAACGTTTCTTCTTTTGCTTTTACTTCTTCTCCTTCTACCTCTTCAGCAGAAGGTATTATTGTGTAATCTGGCATATTATTTGTTATTTATTTTGTATTATATTGTCAGTTTTAACAACTAGCATAATTATTAGTTGGATACTCATTTTCCCAATCAAGATCTATATAAAATGGAACTTGATTAATCTCATTTTGAGGACAACAATTTGTACATGATAAACTACCAGCTGGTAACGGATAACAACCGCCAGCGGGTGAGCTTTTGTCTCCCATCGAAAATTTGTACTGATCATTCACACCGAGATTTGGGGTAAAGTTATTGAGACTCATTCTTGGAGTAGATCCATAGTTTGGCGGCCAACTAGTCGCCGCATCGTCTCCAGTGTAATAATCTTTTATGTTATGATCATGGTATCCAATACCGTTATAAGTACCGGTGAATCCATGACTTCGTTGTATAGAAATAAATGGAGGATTTCCCTGTGTAAGTCCTCCGTATTGGATTTTTGCAGGAGGGTAATTACCGTAGTCAGGGGTAGTAATAGCTGCTGAATGGTACTGTAAATCCATCGCTGGACCCCATTCTGAAGTGGTAGGAACATAAAATCTATGACTCTTCGTCGCTCCATTATTGTTATCTGTCCAAGTAACAGTGTAAGTGTCACTTGCTAAAGATCCTGTGTAATATTGTCCAGTATTGTTTGGATAAGATGGAGGACTAGAAATAAGCGTTCCTATAGTCACAGTTGAGCCGGTAATTGTAGCCGGTACAGACGCGCCGCTAGAATCAACTGCCGTTATTGTGAAGTTAGGTAGATAATTCCCACCTGCGTAAAGAAACTCTATTCTTCCATTTGCTTCATCAACTCCAGTTTGGTCATAAGAAGGGTGTATTTGCCACCCTATAATTCCAAGTTTTCCACAAGTCAAACACGGGATTGATAGTGGAATCCAGCGGCAATCTCCTAAATCTGTTGTCACATACGCTTTACGCATACCTGTTGTCGCAAGGGGAGTTGGATTAGAATAAACACCACTTAAATATGTAGCTGGATCTGAATATTCAAGAACACCGCTTGTTGTGTACCATTCAACCGTCCAGGAAGTGGCTGGAGCAGTTAGATTTACCTGGATTGATATGTCACCCGATTGAACAATAGGACCACTTCCACAGTCTTCAGCTACCACAGGTGTTATATCAGCTAAAACGCTACTCATATTGGCATCACCCAGGGTATATTGAATACAAGGATTTGGATAAGTACATGAACCATCATCAACAGCGGTACCAGATAAATACGTATATTGACCAGTATTACTGTCAACCGCTGGATTACTACCTGCGAAGCTATAGTTAGTTGCATTAGCATCTGTACATCCATAATATAAACAACTACCATCATCAACTGTTGCTAAAGGATCATAGCCAGTAGCGTTTGGATCCATACAACCAGGCACGGGTACTAAGCACGCAACAGTAAATGACTCTGTATACGAACAGAAAACATCGTCAGTTATAGTGTATTCATAATCTCCTTCAGCTAAATTATTAAAATTAATTGTACTCCCAACATAGTAATCTCCCATGTCAACCTGTATAGATGTAGAAGTCCCGCCATTAACACTAAATAACTCTATTTGATCAATATAACCAGCGCCATTGCCAAGACTAATTACTTCTAGTTCAACTCCACCATCAGCCACACAACCCATTGAATCTTGAAAGTAGGTAGCGTTTTTAACTGTAGGGTTTATCACGTGAGGATTAGGTGGGCAAGCAACAGTTAGGCATTCAAGAGGGAATGGTACTTCCACCACACACCCTAAATCATCCGTTACTCTAGCCGCATACGAACCTACTGCTAGTGGTGCTGGATCAGACCAGCCGGGACTGTAATTATATGTTGTTGGGTCAGTGTATACAACGGTACCTGTATTTGAATCAATGTATTCAACTGTCCATTCTGCAGCTGCACCCATTAAATTAACCTCAACAGCCGCATCTCCATTGGTACACCCACCAGCTTGTGTTGCGTCGTTAACATGAGGTACAACCGTGTTTGGAACTACACACGTACCAGAGCAAGGAGCGCTAGCATCGGCTTCACAAGCAGATTTTGTAGCGTAAGGACCACCATCTACTGTGCCAACTAAACCTTGTACCTCCGTGCAAATATGTGTGTTAGTTTGTTGCATGGTAGCACAAGTATCTGCGGGTATATTACCAACAACAGAAGCATACATAAACCCACTACCTTGCGCGGCGTTAATAAACTGAGCAAGCGACATGCCGAGATAAAAAGCTGTACTATCTACATTGTCTATAAACCACTGTATTATATCATTTACAGAAGTGTATCGAAGCTCATACGTGTAATATATCTCACCATTTAAACCAGTATTAGCCTCTATATCTACGCTAAAGCTATTACCTTCGTCCGCAACTAATGTTTGAATTTCATCATAATACGATCCACAATTTGGGTCAGCAATTTGATCACATCCAATAAGATCGTTTTGCCCGTTGAAGTTTATTGAGCTGTTAGGAAAAGCACTTGAGTCTATCACACCACCACCACTACTACCGCAACCAAACACCGTTGGACCAGGAAGAGGCACGCCGCCTATCGTAGCCATAAATGACTGATTATTTATATTTACAGCAGGGTTTGACCAAAAGAAATCTGTTCCTCCATGAATACAAGGAATAGCGCTACAGCTAATTGGAACTACTAAAGAGCTAAGACTTTTACCTCTACAATCCGTACAATTTGTTGCTTCAACTGGTAAGCAATCCCAAGAAGTATATTGGCCTCCACCATCTAGAGCTCCAGCCTCATCAATTCCTTGATAAGAAAATTCATTAGTATCTATATTTCCACCCGTTCCGTCATCCAGCCATTCTGTAGCCACTCCTTTAATTGCAGAGAACCATTTACCTTCTTTATCTTTAAACTCGTGTCTAGCGCCTTCTTGTAAGTTAGTATGCATTTTATCTACATACCAGCCTAGTTTGTTGTAATTATCCCAGTATTCACCAGAATTATTTACATCAGCTGTTATTTTTGATTGACTACCTTCGTAGTTTAATGTTTGGAAACTCTTAACAGATCCAGGCATCTCGTTGAATAATACCTCTACACTAGACTCGGTGAAATCGCCATAAAACGTATTGTGAAGAGAGTTTGAATGGTGTTTAAATAGTTGCCCACCTTTAAACGTGAAATAATCATTGTTTAAACTTAAACCATCTTCAAAATGAAAAGATTTAAAACTAACCCAACCCTTGTTAACTTCAGAGAAAGATAATGTTAGTGGATCTGTATCAGGTGCTGATGATGAGAATCTAGTTCTCCAATAAGCATCTGAACTAGTCGGGTAAAATACTGCAACAGCGTCTCCTAACGGTGCTACGTCCGTTGTTGATGGGGGTTGGTTTAATTGTATTAACCAAACTCCACCACTTTGATTTATCTTTTCTACAACAAATGTTCCCGCTGGAAACCCAGGTCCAATTATATCATCATCTTTACTTATTTGTGATGCCACGCTTCCGGTAACAGATATAAATTTTGTTGGTGTATATGGAGCGGCACCTGATTTAGAATTACCAATAATTTTTCCATCAAGTGAGCTATAATTGTAATAACTTAAACTAATGTTATACTCGTTTTTCTTACCATCAAATGTACCTGCAATTCTGTTACTACCACTTAAATTATCAGCGAACCAATCCGTCATACCTATTGAAGATATAGGAGTTAATCCGTCTTGTGATAATCTTAACACGCTTCCTCTCGATCTATCTGCAAAATATATTCGGTAAGCGTCAGAAGCAAATGATTCTGGATTTGTTGATATACCATAATCACCAGAAAATGGTATTGTTTGTCCTAACACGTTTTCTGATGCCGTTAAGTTTACATTACCATCGGCATTGAATAAAGCGTCTTTATTAGCAAGTATTTTAAACACCTTGTCTTCACAAAGCGTAACAAGGTTTGTGTTCCTAGTAAATAGTTTTTGTATACTACCATAACTAGGATTTAAGTCTTTTGTAATTTTTTCTGCTTGTATAAATTGGTTTAGATTATTAACCCCACTCATTGAGTTGTATATACCAGAATATATTAAGCCACTAGATTTACGTTCCTCGCTATAAGGTTCTTCTAATACAGTTGATACTTTAGGTCCTTTGTCAATAATAACTTGATTGTAATCATCTCTAATTCTGTTGGATTCGACTCCATTTCCAAATGAATAAGCGTTGAACCAAGGTAAAACTACTTCGTAGTTATGAGCGTCTGTTTCGACTTCAAATACATTACTGAATAAAACCCCTGGAGTAGGAAGTGTTTTAACCGAACTTTCTGTTCTACTACCATCAGCTCTTGTAAACATTAATCTTGATCCAACTGGTGGAGCTACTAGCGCGTCGGTAACGTCTAGTGGATTACCATCGATGTCTTGCATAAGAACAAATATCTCGCCGTTTATACCGGCAAGCGCTTGGTAAAGTCTAATGTCCTTACCACCCGCGGCTGTTTCTAAATCAACCATACCACCACCTGTACCTGGCATCCAGCACGTCACTTGACTATTTCTCGCTAAATCTGCATGTATAGGTCCAAAGAATTGACCTATTGTAGACTCGTTTAATTCTGTAGGGTATATCTGCCCAACCTCGTGGTATATGTCTAGTCCTATATCCTCTTTAGGCTCTGTCTCCCAAATAGCTGGATTAGTACTAAAATATCCTTCATCATTTCCATCCTCAATATATGTATCTAAAATTTGCCATGTAAAACTTCCAGGCGCTGGAGTAGTGTCAGTTCCATCAGTCATCTTTAATGATGGTATTGTAGTCTCAGTGGCTCCATTAAAAGTATACCCAGTTACACTAAGTTGTGGGTGAGGATGCCCAGAATACATTCCGTCAGGGCGAATTCCAGGGGGCAGTGTTGTTGGTAGCGTTGTTAGCAAAGCTCCGTTTTCGTCAAAATAAGCATCTGTAGAAGGATCGTTAGTTGGTAAATACCCATATCCTTGGCCTTTATCAGTTGACCAAACACCTCCTAATCCAAATGGTAATCCAGTTGTGTCATCAAACTCATGTGTATCTGCGTGAATAATAAATCTTCTTCTTTTACTACGAGCTTTATACCAATCCTCAGTAAACATTGGGTACTCATTGTGTGCAGATGATAATCCCCATCCTCCAGAAGACGAATGATTAGTCATGTGTAGTCCTAATCTTATTACAACGCCCGGGGCCGTAACCGAAGCTGCAGCTGAAACAGGATTTGGAAAATAACCGACATGATCGGTAATTCCTTGAGAAACAAACGTAGCTTCATCTATATCACCTATGTACGTCCAAGCGCCAGAGACTCCCCATCTGGCTTCAAAATTATGCTTTATGCCGTAGTCGCTTAGTTTGGTGTAATTCCAAAGTTCAGTTCCTAATTGATTATCTCGAAAGTCTATTTGGTTTGCGTTCCACTCAGCGTTGCTGTAACCCGTTACAGTTGGATCATTTGCTTTAGTTTTATAAACAACACTTCCTGGGTCCTCTTTCCATCTCCATATTGTTCCTGGAGTAGTTATTGAATTAACAAAAGCTATTTCACCTACATAGTCACCAGCCCAATTAGTATCCCCAAACCACGATTTTAAGTTACTTAAACCATTTAAATTTCCCCAACTTTGACTGTCGTCCCCAGTACCCGCGTAAGATAAGTGTATAATCCCAGCGCCACTGTTTATTCCCTCAGAAGGCACAATATGCCCATTATCCCCTACAGAAGCGTCTCTCAGTGTATCCTCAGGTTTAATACAATTATTAATACCAAGGTACGTGTTGGTTCCACCACTGTAATCTGAGCCAGTTCCTATTAACTGAAGCTGTTTAGTAGGGCCGCATGAGTTATTTGGAAAGGCTGTGCTAAAAGTAATACCACTACTAGGGTTGGTGCTAACGCTATTGTCTACGCCAAAAGCTTTTTTAGTGAATTTAAAAGCTCTAAATGCTTCTATTTTATCAATAAACCATCCTGATGAAGAACTGCCCGTATATGGGGTGTTTCCTGCTCTCTTCCAATACTCATCACCCTTACCAACCCCACCTATGCTATAGTTGTTGTCTTCATTGTATGGAGAAATAGAAATCTTATCCTTGTCAATACCATACCAATCACTTCCCACTGTGAATCCGGGCGCACTTGGATTTATATATTGTGCTTGAATAGCGTTAGATACTAAATATTGGCTTTGGGCTCCAAGTTCATACCCTACTATATACTCTTGTAGCGTGGCGTCTTTTAATATTTTAGCAAAAAATCTACCATCAAACTCAGGTTTGTTTACAATTTCCTTTTTTGTAAATTCAATTTTACAGTTACCATATCCTCCCCCACTTGGCGTTGACGTAATGGACATGTCAACTCCAAACTTTTCTTTAGAGGTTATTTTGTAGTGACCGGTAGGGTCTTCTGTTATATTCTTAATTCCATACCAATCACTAGCGCCATCAATAGAAACTAATCTAAACTCGTAACCAGCGGTTCCTGCATCAAGTATTCTATCGACTATTGCTTCAACCGCGTCTTTCTTAACGGTCATAAACGCTCCTTGAGGAACTGGAAAACCTACACCACTAGTACCACTTGGTCCGCCAATAAGTACTAAAGCTGATCCAGAACCATCATCTATGCCATCAGTGAGTTGTCCTTTTGGTTGACGTTTAGTTTTTAAAAATAAAGGAGCCTCGTTATCGATATCTAGTATCTTATACTTTGATGGATCAACTACCGCCTCGCTAGAATCATGTGCTTTTTTAAGTGTTAAAAAATCTCCAGCTTGAACTTTATTTCTTTCAGAAGACGGGAATGATAACCAGATGTTTCCATCTTCAGCTAGATACCATCTATCCATTGCTAAGTTATAATACTCGTTAGACGTTTCCTTAATTAAAAATTTAAAATGCTTAGCCCAGTCTGGTTTTGCGTTACCTATCTGCGCTTTTAACTTTGTTTGTAGTGGGGCAGACGTTTTTTCAACATGCACGGTATTCGTGTTATTTTTAGAATTAGAAAATACTGGTGTTTCTCTTCCAAACTCATCTATGTAAACAACTCCTAGTTGATATGTCCTTAATGATTTTATTGTTTTAGCTGAATGATAATCATATACTATTCCAGCGTCTAATTGTTCTGGGATTAACCCTCCAATAGCGCGAGATTTTTGAATAAGCTTTAAGTCAGTTATTATGTTTTTAGAACGAGGTAATACCATTTGAGAACCACCATCACCATACCTAAGTGCTGTTGGGCGTTGAGGTCGAGAGTTAGTTAAACTGTAGTTTTGTAAATAGTTTCCATATACAACTCGATTACCCACTATCTCTTGTGCTAAAGCTTTTCTAGGTACATTATCCCAACCTCTTAATAATTGATTAGCTGGTATTGCAGCATGAATTAATTCTGATTTTACATTTAAATACCCAGTGGTATTATCCCACCCATTAGTCAGCGCTGAAGAGTTAATAGCGTTCCACTCATCGTACTTACCACCCGGATCAATAGATACTCTTTTTATGGTTTTAACAGAATACACTATAGGTGAGTTAGATTCCTTATAAAGGATATCAATAGATACAACGTCATCTGGTATACTTCTTAAATCTACAAAATCACAAACTCCTAAAGATCTAACGTTATTAACCATTCCTAAATTATAACCCTCTTTAGGTATATAATCGAAATCGCCAGGTAGAAATGCTACCTCTGAAAATGGAGAAAATGTTGAGTATTCTCCGTCACTATATTTGTATCTATATCCAAATCTTGGAAATTTAAACTCGAATAACGGGTCTTCTTGTTTTAAAGTAACATCCCAACTTACTTGAGTTAAATCAATATTCAAATCCCAACTTATAATCTCTATATCGCATGTCCCATTCCAACCACTGCCAAACGGCACTGCTATTAGATTCCCATTAACATCAAATCCCCCACCTCCAACAATATCAACAACCATTTGTTGTTTCTTTGAGGTTCCTGCGCTAGTAGCCTCTATAACAAGTGTGTCATTTAACTTAAAATCAGGTGCTGTATCAAAAGTAATAGATATTGGTGTTGTGACATAACTCCCAGTATTTTGGTCAAAAAACCCAGTTAGATCTGGATTTGTCAAAGTTGTCTCAATATCTCCTGGGGTTCCATCTTCGTTTAAATCTGCTCGATTAGTATTCTTCATCTCAAGTCTAGGTGCTGTTTTAGGACCTTTCTTGATGACTGTAATATGTTCTTCTGTTATTGGTCCCACTGATACGTATGGTACCACAGAGTTCATGTCTGGATTTGGGACATAAAAATCAGTGTGGGTGAAGAAATCAACGCTTCCAATTCTTACTTGAGGTATGTTGATTTTTTTAGGCTCAGAGTTATTATCTGTCCAAAGAAGTATATCTTCTATAATGTTTATACCGGTGATTAAAAATGACTTGTCGAAATTTAATACTCTATCATTATCACCCACAGGATTTACATTAATAGGGAAAACATCTACAACTATAGGGCTCACTACCTCTGTTTTGTAATCATACTCTGCTATTATGTCAATTCCATTACCGCTTAATAGCCAGTATAGTCTGTCTGTTTTAGAATCTTTAATGCTACCTACACAATAAAAATCACTTAAAGTCCCTCCTGGATTTATGATAGTAGAAGATAAATCAATATTACCTAATATATTTTGCAATGAACCAACGTCAGAACCGTCAGACGTACCTACCTGTGCGTTCATCGCGTCTCTATACTCTCCATTAGGAACTAACCTCTCATCGAGGTCTTTATTCATTCTCCCCGACTGTAGTCTATGATTTAAATCCGGCATGTATTAGTGTTTTATTTGTTTCGATTTACCTCTTAAAATTTGAGTAAGCTCTTCTAACTTAACATTAGAAAGCCTTAATTTTGCTTTTCTAGTTGTAGCAAATCTTTCTTTCTTATATCTATTGATAACGTATTCTGGAACATCAATTCTAGCAGATAAACACCCGTAAGCTATCCACTTGTACATTGCTTCTTCAGCAAACTTATGGACAACCATCTCTTCTGTAGTTCCGTGTCCGTCACTTATATATTCTAAGATTACAGTTTTTCCAGAAATATTAGAGCTAAAGTGAATTTTTCCAGCGCTACAATCCATATAAAAAGATCCGTTAGTCTGAGCGTGCTGTGGGTCTAATCCAAATCTTGATCCTTCTGCTGGCCAATAAGTATCATCTTGATAATCGTCTTGATTTTCAGATGGTGTTGCTGATTTGTAGTTAGACCAAGTATCTGATATTGGCTCATAAGATACAAAGTTTACATTTCCAGAGGTTTCTGTAGCAGTAGCATTTGTAGATGTTGTAATAACAAGACCATTGACATCTATAACAGTTGTACCTACAGCAAAGTCTTCGTGAGAAACCAACATACCAACTTCAACACCAGGTGCGCTAGTAGCTGTAATCTTATCTTCTCCAGAAGTCCACGTTAAACCAGTTAGCACTAAAGAATTAGCCTCTTGAGCTAATAGATCAGGTGGGCTTGAAAAACTTAATGTTTCAGTACCAGTATAAGTTGCTCCACCAGCTACAGCTACTGTTATTGTAGTTATTCCGCCAACAGTTGAAGTTGTTTCAACCGTAGTTGTGGTAATATTAGGACTAGACACGGTCATACCAACTAATATATTAGTATAGGAAGCATCAAGCACAATAGTACTACTTCCGCTAACTAAAGTTCCAACTGCTGTTAAATTATAATCACCATCGCTATTTTGTAAAATAGCTTTAGGGTTTAATGTTTTTGATGTAGGATATATTATGTGTTTTATGCCAGAAGAATCTACCCAAGATAATTTAATGTAGTTTACATAATCTTGAGGTAATGGCATTGTTAAAGATGGTGAAACTTCTATTTCTTGAGACTTGCAAGATTTTAAAGTGTCAAAACTTAACTCTTGCAACGCTCTGTGAGCATGAAAACTAACATCAGCTGCTAAAGTTTTTTGTAATAACTTACCTTCGCCAACATACACGGCTAAAAAGTTATCAATAATAGTTTGTAATGATGTAACTTGGTATCCACCAAAGTTGTCTCCATCGTAATAAGCTTGCTGTGATTGTGTTAATGCCATTTATTTATTGTTTTTCGTATTGAATTTTCTTAGCATCTTCTTGAGCTGCCGTTTGTACTAGTCCAACTTTATTGATTACAATACCAGCTAATTCTAATATTTTAAATACTAGCTCTGTTTCTTCCGAAGCGTGTAGTTGAAAGTCAGTGGCTCTACTTGCGTTGTATAAAGCTTTTTCAGCTATAACGTCATAACCCCACTCAACTTTTATAGGGCGAGTTATTACTTCACAGGTAATACCTGTTGTTCTTAGCCCTTGGTGATCGTACACTTCTACATCGGAGCCCGGCATGTTGCTTTTGTGGTACACTGGGTTTTGTCTTAAACCCATCATGTGAAATTCAGAACCTAGATAATTTCTAATTTCATTCATTTCAACATGCTTCGCCTCGTAATTCATATTAGTAGCAACATCTAAAGCAAATATTCTACCTGTTCTATAGTTGTTTGGATACGTTGTACCACCTCCTAAAGTCTGTACATTAGTAAACTCAGCCAACTTGTTTTCAATTAACTCTTCCATATCAGAAAGAGATGTTTCGTCAGTGTCCCTTCTTTTAAATTGATCTAAGTCATAAAAATACTGCTCAAATATTAGCTCTTGAGCTTGATTCGCTAATAAGTTAAACTCTAAAGGCGTTATATAACCTCGTTGTTCTTTGTTAGCTAACGCTAAAACTTTTTGGTATACAGTATCTACAAATATCATTATGTTTATTTTTTATAAGGAAAAGCTTGGTTTAAAGCTTGTCTTCTTTTGTTACATCCACAATCTTTTTTTCCAGTTAGTCTTGTTGACAAACCTTGTGCCACTTTATCTAAACCTGTAATTGATGTGAATTTATGTATTGTGTCTCCTAATCCTTGGGATTTTCGAGTATAGTTTCTTAAATTTTGTTTATTCATAGTAGATTATATTTGTAGTTTACGATCGCCCCGTAGAGCGACCGCATCTACAGTTAGATTAATTTAATCTTTTCTCTATGTTAGAGTAGATTTCCATACCTTCGTCAGTTTTAAACCAAGCGGCTAAAGCTGAATAAGGGTGTTCGTCAAATGGAACATTCATTAGCTTTCTATCATTAGAACCCCATGAAAAAGTTCTTTGATCAGAAGATAATTTTAGTATTCCCATTTCAGTTGCTCTAATACCAAAGTTTCTAAGTACAACATTCTCATCATTTACTAATTCTAAGAACAACTCAGGATTTCTTTTAGCATATAATAGTAAATCTCTTTTTAGTTCCTTAGAACTCATGCCTGACACCTTAGAGCCTACTTCGACACGCATAATAGCCTCCGCCATGTCTATATCCATAGATTGAGCAGCATTTAGCGCTTCTATTTCTAATTCTAAACTTTGAACTTCATTGTTAGCCACAGCCTCTGGTTTCCATTCATAATAAATAACACCATTCATTGGGTGGTATTTTGAAAGTAGTTTTTGTAATACTGTTTTTTCTTTTGGTACATTTAAGTATCCGTTTCTAAAAATAATATGAGATAACCTTTGATCACCTTTCATTTCATCTACAAACGTTGTTCTTTGGTTTTCGCAGTACTTTAATTCTCTCTCATAACCTAATTCTTCATCAAACCAATATATGTTTGCGGATTTAATCATTTTAGATAAAGGTTTTTTGTCACTCTTTAACATATACATCCTATCCTTTACTTCCCATTTAGGTTTTTTAGATTCAACTTTTTGAGGTTTTGGAGTTTCCATAACCGGCGCTTCAACTTCTTCGAAGTCTTTTTCTATTAAAGGTTCTACAACCTTTTTTGTTTCTTTTTTCTTTGCCATAATATAATATAATATAAATTAATAAAAATAAAGGGACTGGGAAATTAATCCCAGTCTCTTTAAAATAATTGTGCTTAGTTCATTAACATGAAATTGTTAGCACCTTGTGTAACTAAACATCTTTCAGATAAGTAGTTTACTCGCATCGCATCCAACTCAGATGTAGCAGCTCCAACAGAACCAGTAACCCAAGTCTTCATTTTTCTATCGTCAGTTTGTGAAGCTCTATAACGTACGTGTAAGAAAGGTCTCTTAAGATTTTTTCCTAACATTTGGTCATAAACCGAAGATACACCAGCAGGAACAATAACTCCCCTAATTGCATCAGCAGTAGCTCTTGCGTTAATAGCACCTCTAGTACCAGCGTCATTTAAGTATTTCCAGTCAGACTTGTAGAAGTCATAAGAACCTCTTCTGAAACCAGAGAAACCTAAATTTAAAGCCATATCTTCAGAATTGTCAAATACTCCGTAAGAAGTACCACCAGCCCCGTAAGAATTCATTGAAGCTAACATGTCATCCATCGCTAGCGAAGTAGCTCTGTTTACAAACATCATGTTTTCTTCAATAGCACCTTGAGAATCAAACTCAGCTAAGATAGCATCAAACTCAGCTAAATCAGTAGCAGCATTAACACCAGTAACACCTGAAGTTGAATTACCTCTAGTAGAAATAGCATCAAATAAACCTTGAGTACCACCTTGTGGTAAAGCACCACCATTAGTTTGTGTATCAAGAGTTGTGTCATTAGCGATTTCAACACCTTCAAGACATGTCATCTCGCAGTTGTCAGCAAACCTCATTCTAGTTTCACCTTCAGCTTTCAAGTACCATAAGTAACCAGAAGAACCATCTTCACCAGCTACTTCAACCCAACCTACAGCAGAAACATCTGATCCAGAAACGTGATACATGTCTCTTAAGATAACTGGCTTGTTAGTGAAAGATAAGAAATCTGGCTCGTTAGCCGTAGTATATGGAGTATCAGAACCTTTAGGGAATTCAGAACCATACTTAAGAATAGTAACAGCCTCGTCACCCATTCCAATACCAGCTTCACTTGCGTGACCTTGAGTATAAGGAAGAATTGTAACAACGTCAGAAGTCGCTACAACAGTAACTCTACCTGGATATGTTACAGTAGCGGAAGCTACTAAAACAGTATCACCAACACGTAAACCATGAGAGTCAGCAACGTAAGCTGCGTTTGTCCCGGCGTGAGCTGCGATTGTTACTTCAGAAGCAGATGCATCTATTGTACCTGTGTACGCTAAATGTAACCTACCTTGTTCAGACCAGATGACTCTATCAGACGTCATAGCCTCTTCAGCTCCTACTTGTGCAAGAAAACCTGAGATTGTTCTGTTTCCAAAAACCTCAGCTTCTTTTTCCATAAGATCTGGTAAATATTGTTGTGCCCATCCTTCAGTAGCCGCCGTAGTAAAATCTACGTAATTTGAAGCTAATGTTGATTGTATTGGGCTTGGAGTCAAGTTAAGTGACCCACCTGCAGTAATTGCCATAATTTTAAATTTTTAAATTGTTATTTGTTTTTGTTTTTAATTTTGAAATCAGAAGAGTTTTGCCCTAACACTTTGAACTTCATACCACCCGCTTCAACTTTCCCATGACTTTGTCTTGGATTCATATCTACATTTTTGGCTTTAGCAATGCTATTTTTCATAGCATCAGCTTTTCCTTGTTCATAAAAGTGTTTTGCAACAGCATCTGCGTTCATTGCTGTGTATAGAGATTTATGATAACCCTTAGCGTCTGTTAAAGCAGAGTTCTTATCCAAAAACTTTTTGGTAAAATTGCTTATGTCGCTCTGAGTGTTTTTAACCTCTTCAGCATTGTTTACATTAAACCTGTATT
>UEXM01001752.1_pt1 | contig 17109 bp, 15 predicted proteins | sample 1796661 | NCBI WGS metagenome assembly UEXM01 (sample SAMEA4772469, study PRJEB27181) | metagenome | reverse complement strand
CAGACCTTTCATCTCTAATCAAAGAGACTGAGAAAATTTCCAATCCAAATTCATTCGGTGACCGCGATGAGGGTTTCTGGCGTCCAGAGTTGGACAAGTCAGGAAACGGATATGCAGTTATTCGATTTCTTCCAGCACCCGATGGAGAAGAACTTCCTTGGGCACGTATCTGGAATCATGGGTTTCAGGGGCCAGGTGGCTGGTATATTGAGAACTCTTTGACTACTCTTGGTCAAAAAGATCCTGTGAGTGAACACAACTCACAACTTTGGAACTCTGGGATTGAGGCAAACAAAGAGGTTGCCCGTAAACAGAAACGTAGGTTGAACTACACTTCTAATGTCTACATTATTAAAGATCCTTCTAATCCTCAAAATGAGGGGCAGGTCTTTATGTATCGTTATGGTAAGAAGATTTTTGATAAGATCAACGATCTCATGAATCCAGAGTTTGAGGATGAGTCACCAGTAAATCCATTTGATTTATGGAGTGGTGCCAACTTCAAGATGAAGATTCGTAAGATTGAGGGATATTCTAACTATGATAAGTCGGAGTTTGATACTCCTACTGCACTGTTGGAAGATGATGATAAAATGGAAGAGATTTGGAAGTCTCAGAAATCACTTAAAGGGTTAGTGAGTGAAGATAAGTTCAAGTCTTATGATGAACTGAAGTCTAAGTTGGATCGTGTTCTTGGTCTTTCGGCCGCTGCACCTACACCAACTCCATCAAATGATGTTCCTTTTGATGGTGGACAACCATACACTCCACCACCTGCTCCAGCCTCTGAGTCTACTACAGAGGATGAGGGTATGGATTATTTTCAGAAATTGGCAGAGAGTGCTTAATTACTAAGTAAATCCGTCTTTTCTAACTCTTGAGTTGTCTTTAACATCTATCTGAGTCAGTTGAGGAGCATTTGTGACACCAATGGTTCGAGCATCAATATTGTTGATATTGCTCGAACCACCCCCACCAGCCATTGCACCAGACATTGTATTCATATTCATACTTTGTACTAATAACTTATCCTCATTAGACAATCTACCAAAACCTTCCATTGCTTTGATGTTACTTTCTATTCTCTGTGCATCAGCTCCACTGAAAGCTTCTAGTCCTTTTCCTAAGTGAAAGATACCAAGTCCTAAGTCTTTTAATCTGTCTGTATTAATTGATTCATCTTTTGATAGGTCTGCGATTTGTTGTATTGGACCTTTAGTTTCTCCAAAACCAAATAAACTTTTAAATGAATCAACTACACTACCTATTGCACTAGATACACCACCAACTGCAGAACCAGCTGCAAATGCAAGAATACCCGCACCTAAATCTGCAATTCCACTACCAAGTTTTCCAAGTCTGTCTGCATCAATTTCTTTTAAGGCTTTCATTGCACCAGTTCCCAAACCACCAAGAAATTTTCCAATACCTACACCAATTCCTTCTAATAAATTTCCAAGAGACTCCCCATCAAGACCCCCCATAGCACCCAGTTTAGCGAATAAATCACCAACTAAAAACCCAGCAGTAAATCCAGCAATACCAGCACCCAATCCTGTTAGAGCAGCTGCCATTCCTGGCCCCGCAGCAGGATTAAATGCTCCTAATGCTGCTACACCAAGAAGACCAGTTAGAACTAACATTCTTTTCTTATCACCAGCAAATGCATCAATAAAATTACTAATCAACTTAGATAAACTTTTACCATCTAATCCTGCCATTTCCCCAAGTCTTGATATACCATCTGCAGAAAGTAAACCAAATGCAAATCCAGCAATACCCATACCTATTGCAGTCATACCAGCAGCAATTCCTAATGCTGCACCACCTGCAGCTACAGCCCCTGCAATAGGAACTGCACCGATAAGTCCAGTTAATGCGCCTACACTAAGAAGACTGATAAGAACTCCAACTCCAGCTGCTCCTTGAGATGCAAATGCACTTACAAAATTACCTATCAATGTGGATAAACTTGAACCATCTAAATTTATCATTTGACCTAATTTTGCAATACCATCACCAGCCATCACACCTAAAAAGAATCCAGCAATACCAAATCCAAGTCCTGTCATACCTGCAGCAATCTTTAAAGCATTTACTCCTGCAGATTTCATACTATCGCCAGGAACTAATGCAGATAATGCTCCAACTCCTAATATTGCTACTAATGTTGCAACTCCAGATTCTCCTTGAGCTGCAAATGCACCAGTAAAATTACTAATCAAAGTTGCAAGACTTGAACCATCCAACCCTGCCATGTTACCTAATTTTGCAAGTCCATCAGCTAAAAGAATACCACCAAAGAAACCAGCAATACCTGCACCGATTGCAGTCATTCCACCTGCCATTTCCAGAGGTGTTACTTTAAGTTTTCCTGCAAGTATAGATAGACCAATTATACCACCCATCATTAGAGCAGTTTCTGCACTAAATGCACCAAAGAAGTTTTGAATTAGTGTTTTTAGATTTTCTCCTTCACCCATAAAACCAAGTAGAGTATCTGCAGCTCCTAGTGCCAGAAGAAATGCAGCAATACCAGCACCCAAGGCTCCCATTCCAATGGCAAATCCTACTCCAATCTTGGCTACGGCTTTGAACACAGCTCCAACTGCACTCCCTATTCCACCAAGTAGACCTGCAATGAGTCCACCAGATTTCTTATCACCAGATGAGATTGTTTGGAAATTTTTACCTAGAGTTTCTTGGATTGATTTGAGAGTACCAAGGACAGCTTCATCATAAACTTTTCTCTCTGCATTTTGTTCTGCATTTTTGGCCCTACTTGTAGCTGATTCACCAGAAGTATCTTTGATCCCCTTGTTAATCTCTTTTAGGGTAGCATTTAAATCATTTAAAGTTGCTTCTGCCATTATTGTGACCTCTTAGCTTGGTTCATTTTCTCTGTTTCTTGTTCGACATGATCTATTAACATATCGACATAAATTTGTCTCTCAAATGGAATCATATTCTCTAGTTCCGAAAGACTCCAATTGTGGTGCTGAACCATAGCAAAATTCACTGTATAGTGATTGGCTAGGGAGTCGTGACTCAGCCCGATACGAAAAAATCTGATAAACCTTCCATCATTTTTGTGTCAGTTATTCCACAATTTTTACAAGTTGAAGTTACTTCTTTCCTTAACTTCGGTGCACCATCAAAGAATTGTTGTATTCCTTTGAATTGTAACGATGACAAAGAATTTAAAAATTCATTTACTTCATCTTCAGTATAGTCAGATGTTTTATGCATCTGTTCTCCGTCCATGATGTACTCTATACAAGCAGTTATCATCTTGAACGTACTTTCAACTAGGTCTTTCTGATCTATACCTGCTAATTTGTCAGCCATTTCCATGGCTGGATACTTCATTTTGACTTTTATCGTATCAGTTATATCAACAAGATCTTTATGATCTTTACTTTTTTCTATTTCAATCTCATCAATATTTACAACTGATTCAAATACACATGGTGTATCATTTTTACATACCTTATCATCATCTGAGTATGTAATCGGTATTTCATCTCCAACGGATCTTGCTCTTAGTTGAAGAAAAATGTATTCAATATCAAACATTGGAAGAGAATCAAGATTCATCTGTTTCTCTACACAATTATTGATAATTTCTTTCAAAGCTCTAACCATATCATCCTGTTCACTAGTTTGCATGGCCATCATCAAAAGTTTTTCCTCTTTGACAAGGAAGGGTCTATATGTGATTGACTCACCAGTTGAAGGTAGAGTCAATTTGTGTTTCATTACTGTAAGTTTCGGCAAACTCATAATATACTCCTAATTATATTTTATTACCCCGAATGTGGGTTTTGAGTAGTAGTTGAACCAGATACGATTCCTACAACATTTCCCTCTACCCATCTTTTATATTGCATTGTCACAGGTAGCCTTGCAATTTCATTTCCACCACCATGTGAAAGTTGAACTTCTGCCACAATACTTGGCCAAGCATTTTCTAGTGTAATTTCGTATGGAACATTACCCCCAAAACCATTGGAGGTTTTTAAGTGTTTTCTTATTAATATTTTACAAGTATATTCGTTATAAAATCCTAGATTTCCTGTGTTTGGATTTATAATTTTATTTTGCCACTTGTCAAAAAATCTTTTTTGAGCCATATCTTCAGTTAGTAAAAATGTCATTGAAAGTTCTTGAAATGCTTGTCTATATGGCATTTGATACCCAACTCCATGAATAAACTTTTCCTGTGCACTTACACTTTTTGTAGGAAGAGCTACATTCTCACAAAGAAATTGTAAATCTTTTGCTACACTACCATCTAAACCTGCAATTCCACTACCACTAAAAATAACTTCAAATTTTTCTGTAGTTGCTAGTCCACCTCTTTTTGTTATTGTGGATCTTAATGTATCTGGACTAAATGCACTCATTAGTAATTTCTCCTACTGTCTGCCCATACAGTTTTCTTTGATTCTTTCTGGAATCTCTCAACTGGCAGGAAGATTGCTATTTCCCATTCGTCTGCATCTATACGAACAGTTTGTGATTTTACATGATCCCCAAGGTATCTTTTGACACAAGGTACTGCTCTTCCAAATCTATTTAGAAGTCCATACGTTAATTCAAGTCTTGTGGTCTTGTCGTATTTGTCATTACTTGCATACTTATTGAGTTGATCCATTAATACTGCTCGTTCTCTTGGAGGTATGTAATGTAGATTCAAACCATAGAACCCGCCTGGTGCTCTCTCAAATGGAAAGACTAAAGGATACATATCCCAATATGGTAACTTTTTGGCAAACTTTGGATCATACTTATAGAAGAACATTTTCCCCAACATAATATTGTCTTCTGGTTGTCTTCTCAGAAGTTGATTTGGAGTAACTGCTCTCATACGAGCACTGGCACCTGCTTGTTTTGTTTTTTCTTTAAACCAATCCCCTGCCGCTCGTGCCTTTGCCCCAGCGGTACTCGTATTGATTGCAGTCTTCAGTTTATCAAGAAGACCTTCGTTGATTGCTTCTGCCATACTAATATTTAGTCAGATCGTCTTCAGTTAATATTTTCCAGCCCCATTTTTTGTCACCACAATATGCCTTGGCAGCCTTCCATTTTGCTTCATTGACTCCCCATGTCTTAACTTCTCTGATAAATCTACCTCTTTTTCTTCGGTCTTTGGGTGGCACACCTTTTGGTGGAGAACATTGTGCCTTGGGTTTGACTTCTATGAGACTTTCTTTCACTAACCCTTCTGATGTTTTGACCTTTACCCAGAAGTCAGGAAAGTATCTATGTCTTCTACCATCTATTGGAGAACGATAAGGAATAACTATTTCTTCACTTGACCATTTTAAAACAGATTTAGTTGTATCAAGATACCGCATGAATCTTAATTCCCACAAAGAACGATATGTGATAGCAGTATGATCCCCTTTATATTTTGATCTATTCTTTGGTTTAAATTTTCCTTTGTAACTCATATAAATATCTATGTATCATTCTATTCGGAGATTTCATGGCAAACGTATACAAATATCCTTTTGATCTTGATAGTAATCCAATGTATAGACATAGGATTTCTTTTAGAACTAAACAACATCAAAGAAAAACTACAACATCTGGATATGGAGATAAAAGTGTTTTCTTATATTTACCACCAGATGCTTTAAAAACTTCATATTCACAATCTTATGCAGATACTGATTTGGGGGCAGTTGGTAATGTAATTAATCAAATAGATGAAAGATCGGTTAGTGCAGTAGGTGATGCAATTTCTTCTGGAAGTATCGGTAAAATGTTAAACGTATTGAAAGGTGTAGGAGCTGATGATGCAACTAAAACTGCTCTTAAAAATGCTGCTGCTAGAGAAGCTACAACTAAAGCAGGTGCAATAAATGCCGGTGCTACTGCAGCAATTCAAAGTAGATTAGGACAAATTGTAAATCCATTTAAAGCTGTGATATATCAGGGCCCTGGCGGATTCAGAACATTTTCATTTAATTTTATCATGCAACCAGAGGATGATAAAGAAGTAGAACAAGTAAAACAGATAGTAAATTTTTTTAAAATGGCCATGCACCCAGGCGTAAGTGATTTAAGTTTTTCCACAAGTTACTTTGATGATGCTGCACAAAAAGAAGTAACTGAAACTAAAAAACAAACAGGTTCAATAACATCTTCTGCCATGTTGACTTATCCAGATACATTTGAAATAAAATTGTTACCAAATTCTAAACAAAGTAATTTGGAAACTGCTACGGGGAGTAATACCCTATTCAAAATAAAAGAGTGTTTTCTTGAAAGTTTCAATGTAGATTATTCAACTTCTGGTGGCCCTGCATTTTTTGAAAAAGATGGTTCTCCTGTTACAACGACTGTTGCAATGCAATTTAAAGAAACTGAATTGATGACCAGACAATCTATTGCTGAGGGATACTAATGTCAGAATATTTTTCAAACTTTCCAAAAATTAGATATGACATTTATGGTACTAATACAACAGCACCTGAGTATTCAACTGCAGTCAATATTCTTATAAGAAATAAACTCAGAGAAGTTGTCAAAGGTGATATTTCAATTTATTATCCGTATGTCATTCCAGAAGAGGTTCGTCGCCCAGATGTATTGTCTCAACAAGTATATGGTGATGTGTCTTTTACATGGACTATCTTCTTAGTCAACAACATACTTGATCCTCTTTGGCAATGGCCGATGGATTCCAGAACATTTGAATCTTATATTACAAGAAAATATGGTACAATAGGAGAAGCCAAAAATAATGTTCATCATTATGAGTATATTTGGCATGAGAGAGTTGAAGCCACAGGAACTTCTGATCCTATTCCTGCACAAAAAATAGAAGTAGATTACGATACATATCTTACGATCAATGAAGACTTTAAAAAAATTGTATATAGTTTTGAATATGAAGAAACTAAAAATGAGGCAAATCGTGAAATATCATTGATTCAATCAACATACATAAGTCAAGTTATAGATGAAGCTAGAGGATTATTCAGATAATGGCAGATCCATTACTAAGTGGAGGTGGAAACCTCACAAAAGCACAAACTGAAACTGCCCATAACGAAAGAAGTTTAGGTAAACAAGTTGGTGAATACAAAATAAACCGAATTAGAATTATTTCACCTTTGAGGTCAGAAGCTCTTGGTAGTGATTCTTACATTGATATTAGTGAAGGTGCAAAAGCAGTGTGGTCTGAAATTAATTTTTATGAAGATATTGACAATCCAGCAGTCACAGGAGACATAACTATTGCAGACGCTGTTGGAATCTTAGAAGGTATTCCAATACTAGGTGAAGAAACTTTAGAGGTATCTTTTACTACAGCGGGAAATGCTTCTATTGATAATATGATTATTAATAAGTTCCGAATACATAAAGTCGATCCACCAATTAAATCAAATGAAAATTTTAGATCAATAAAACTTCATTTTGTTTCAGATTTGGTTATGAAGAATATACAAGTTGAGGTACAGAAATCATTTAAAGGAAGTTCTGATGCTCCAAAAACTATTTCTGATATTGTGAGAAGTATTTACCATAATTCTTTTTCTAATGACTCCAAAGATAATCCTAATTATGAAACGACCAAAAAAGAATTTAAGGTAGAACCAACTATTGGTATATATTCAGTACATATTCCAAATTGGACTCCATTTAAAGCTATCCAGTATCTTGCATCAAAAGCTCAGTCCAGTAGTAATGATGCAAATGGAGCACATTTTGTTTTCTATGAAACACTTAAAGGTTATAGATTTGTATCAATAGAAACTTTAATGAGAGGTGGGTTTAGAAATTTTGATCCAGTTATTGAAGATGATGAAGATATTAGAAGAAGGGTAGGGTTCAACTATTTAGAACATGCACAAAAAGAATCACCAAATGCGTTTCTACCAATATATGACGAATATACACCAGAGGAAACTAGACCTTCTCATGTAGTAAAATATATTATGAGACCAGCAAACGTAGGTGGAGATGAACTTGAAAAAAGATTTTCAGTAACGTCTTTGAATGTTTTGAACTACCCAGATACCTTTAGAAACTTACGTTCTGGGATGTATGCAAACAGAGTAATTACTCACGATTTAATCACAATGGCTGTTTATCAAAGAGATTATTTTTACAAAGAACAAAAAGATACAGTCAGAGTTGATATTGATGGTGTTACTGTTCTGAGGAAAAACAAAAATAAAACCTCAGAAGATACAGAAGTAGATATTGACAACTTCACTACAGCAGAAAATGGTGCACTTTGTTCTGAATATGCCGATTACTTGGACAGACCACAAACTCATGTATCTTTGTTTCATACAAATAGAGGCATAAGTACAAAATTTGGAAATGGGCCAACAAAGAAAACTGTAAGAGATGGTGAAGGTAACCTAATAGCGGGGCTGTCTTTAAAAACCCGTACAATTGATGGTAAACCTGAAACTGCATTTCCAATAGAAACAGAAAAAAATATTGAACAAGTGTTGGGTAAACGAATATCACAACAAAGACAGATAGAATCAGTCAGAATACAGATTGAAGTCCCTGGCGATTCGGCCAGAGAAGTTGGAGATCTTATCTACTTCGATCATCCTTCTGATGAAGCTGGAGATAAAGAATCTGGTCAACCCAAAGGACACAAATACCTGAGTGGAAGATATTTGATTACAGCATTAAGACATAAAATCACAGGAGAAGAATACACGATGATAATTGAGGCATCTAAAGACTCATACTTATCTGAACCTTCTTCTGGATTTAAAGCAAATATTCCTAAAACACAAACCCCAGATGGAACTTCTTATGTAGAGGATGTAACTAAGTATGACTAATAATTTTATGGGAAAGAATGGATTTATTTGGTGGCAGGGTGTAGTAGAAGACCGCCAAGATCCACTATATTTGGGTAGGTGTCGAGTCAGGATTCTTGGTTGGGATACTGACGATAAGACAAAGATGCCTACAGAAGATTTACCTTGGTCATTTCCTATTCAACCTATCACCTCTGCCGCTCAAACTGGTGTAGGTACTAGTCCAACTGGACCAGTAGAAGGAACATGGGTTGTTGGATTTTATCGCGACGGAGAAGAAGCACAAGAAAGAGTTTTCTTTGGAACTTTGGGTGGTATTCCTCAAACCCAAGGTAATTTTACAAAAGGATTCAATGATCCTAGAGTTACATCAGATGAAGTACAAAAACATGAATTATTTGAAGACTACGATACAGTAGGTCCAAGATTAGACTATGACGCCGCACCAGATAGAAGAGTTCCAACTGCTCCTGCAGGGATAGATATTTATACTGGTGGATCTAAATTATCACAAGACAAAATTGATGAAAAAAATGCAGTAGGAAACTATGAACATCGTGAAATTGCGGCTCATGGAGTTGGTCCAAATTTATTGACTCCTGTTCAAGTGATACTCAAAGAATATACAGTTAAGAGTAGGTATCCAAATATCGATTACTTGGGAGAACCAACTACACCAAGACCCGCATTAGGTAGATTTGGAAATTTTAAAGGTATCACTTCTCATACTGGTGATGGACTTGTTAAACAAAAAGTAGAGTGGTCAAAAATTACTCAAAATATTACAAGATCAAAAAATCAAAGAACAAGTCCACGAGTTCCAAGATCTACTTGGTCAGAAATTTCTCCAGCAGCAATTAATCAAGCAAAGTACCCTTATAATCATGTTCATCAATCTGAAAGTGGACACGTTATTGAAATAGACGATACGCCAGGAGCAGAAAGATTACATCGTTATCATAGAGCAGGAACTTTTGAAGAGATTGGTCAATTAGGACAAAGAATTACAAAAGTGATGAATGAGGATCAAACTTTTAAGATGATGAACTCTTTTGAAAAAATATTTGGTGATTCATTAGTTAGTATTGATGGAGATTTGGACATAGTATCACAAAGGGGTTATCATCATACAACAGGATCTTTTAATGTTGATTCTAGGTCTGCAATCAGAATGTCAGGTATTGGTCAGGCATTATTTCAAGGTCGTGGAGGTGTTACTATAAATTCTGGTTCTGGGTCATTAACTCTTAGGGGTCAAAATTTAATCCATGATTTTAAAGATTCAAGTAGTACTCAAAAAATAAAGGGAAATTTAGTAAATAAAATAGGTGGTAAATTTTCAACTAGAGCGAGTGGAATAAATTTAGGATCAAGAGGGTCAACATCAATATCTTCTGGTGGTTCTTACAATGTGGTAACAGGGGATAATATTAATGAAGCCACAACAAATTTAGCAGGTATATTTGGAGCTCCTGCAAGATCTTTTAAAGCAGGTATTGGAGAAGTTATATTTGAGACTGCACTTCCAGGCCCTACTGGTGCTTTTACTTTTAATGCAGGACTTGGTGGATTACTTGGGTCTATTTCGATGGATGCTATTGGTCAAATATCACTTAATGTTGGGCCAAGTGGATCTGTCGCCAAATTAACACTTGGTGCTTCTGGAATTGAATTATCATATTTGTCTGGATTGTCTAAACTGACTCTTGGGCCTGCAGGTTGTACTCTTGATGGTTTAACTACTACAGTAAATGGTTCAGTTCAAGCAAAAGTAACAGGAGCATTAACTAATGTGGAGGCTTCAGGAATCAATACTGTTAAAGGTTCTCTTGTAATGATTAATTAGGAGTGATATGGCAAATCCACATATAAAATGGACTCAACCAGACGATGATGATGATATTTTGAGAAATGATTTAGTTACCATTTCTAGGAAGGCACCATCACCATTAAGAAATACTGATGGAGTAGATATTGGAGGAACATATTTTGCAGAATTTAATGATGTAGCAAGATCAATTAATCCTTTTGTGGCTGCATCTCCAAGTCCAGGCGGGGGTACAAATCCTGCAGTTCCTGCACATGTAGTTTATGTTTATACAGCTGAAGGAAAGATAAGTTTAGAGGGAGGAGCATTTGAGTTATTACCATTTTCTTCTGGGGTGTCTCCTGCAACTACAGTAACATTTGTAGATTTTGCTGGAGTTGGTGTAACTGGTTATCCGAAAAGTTATAATACATTGGCTGGTGATCCAGATTTTAGTAACAGTATAGCTGGTATTCCATTATGTGGAGTAACGACTAATGTAGAAACACAACATACTTATAGTATTGCACCCATGTCGGTTGCACCTGAGACTGCTGGATCTTTTGGAACTGGCGGAATTAATGGTAGTTATAGCCCCGGCGAAGGGGATAATCCAGCTACAACCAGTGCTGCAACTTTGGTAAATTCATTTAATGCTTCTTTTGGAGATACTACGATTGGATCACCAGTTGCATTATTTCAACTTAAAACTGGTGGAGGACGAGCAGGGCCAGGTCATCCAATAAGTGGAACTGATCCTGGCTTTGAAAGTGCAGGAATTAGTACAAATAAAGTATCAGAAATGTATACAGTAGGGGGGAGTTTTCATAATGGAACTGCAGTCCATGATGTTCATAGAGGTTCAGTATTATTTGAAGTAAGACCAGATACAGAAGCAATTATTAGTGGTGGTAATGTCACACAAAGTAAAACTGGTACAGCAAGTTGGGCAGCAGGACAAGGTAAAACATTAACAGTAACAACAAGTGGTGCACACGGACTTACGGATCAGTATAATAGAGTTTACATAACTGGAGCTAGTAACAATGCAATAAATGGTTTATGGAATGTTGCAACAGTCACAAGTGATACAGAATTTACTGTCAAATTATTTGCAGCACAATGTGGCCCAGCTGCAGTTACATCATCCGTCAATGTGGTTACTTACGATGGAATAGATAAAAGGGGAGGTAAGTTAAGACAACAAACTGGAACTATTAATACAATACAAAAAGTAGTAACTAATGTTCCTGCCTCTGGTTCAGGCCCATCGGCAACTCCTGCTACACATCATATTGATTACAGATACACAGGATCACATGGAATAGGTTCTTCTGGAACTGTAACTGCTTCTGTTTTTGGTTCAGGGTATTCAGGGACAGGAGGTTTACCAGATGGAGATTTTACTGGTGGTGTTACGATAGATAGTTCATCACAATTTACGAGAAGAGTTGCATCTAGTCAAAGTGGTGCATCTGGGCCATCTACTTCTACTCTTGCATCCAGTTTGAGTGCAAATACATTTAATGCTGATAATGATCTTGAAGTTGTTGCTGGAGGTATGTTTGGAAATACTCAAGTTATATTAAAAGGGAGTGTTTCAACAACTAAAGATGTTCCATATAGTTTTCATGGAAATACAACCTCAAGTCAAGTTAGTACAATATATTTTACTGGTGCATCTAGTGAGAGATCTTTATTTCGTGAGGCTGGTTTTAAGTTAAATAGAGATACGGGGCGTGTTTTTACAGAAGGTTCACCATCAACTCAACCAAGTGGAACTGATGGTATGCCGGGCGGGTTTGATCCGAATACGAATCCAGATGGGGGAGTAAAAGAAATTGATAAATGGTTACCAAGGTCTATGCATGCTAAGGCTAAGGCACTAGAAAGAAACGATCCTACAGAGTTATTGAAAGCAAATACTTCTGGTCAACATCAATTAGATCAGATGTTAAATTCTCCTATGGTAGATACAAGTGATAATCTTACTACACTTTTATTACCTAGAGAACAAAAAGAAGAAACTTGTTGGTTCACTATGAGAGCATTTAAAAATCCTAGTCATAGAAGAAATAATACATTTATTGAAGGTGAGGATGTCGTTACAAGACAATTTGGAATCAAAGTATATTCAAATTCATCAAGTGATAGGAATGAAATAATTTTAGACTATATTGATCAATCAAATATATCAGAAGTTGCAAATACAGATACATCATTTGTTGCAGATGGTGTTGCAATTTCAAATCAACAACATTTGGATAATGGATATGCAAATGGTACTTTTAAAAATCAGTAGGAGATATTATGGGAATGCCAATTTCAATTTCAGGTGATCCATCTTTGGGTCATGCATTTAGTCCTAGTCCAATTACACCAACTCAAGCAACTGTTTTGGCTTTAAATAAACCAGTTCACGTTGTTGGAGATGTGATTGGTGTTCATGTTCTTGGAACATCTGCTCATGCAGGTACTATTGCACAGGCATCAACTACAGTTTTTGCAAATAGTAAAGGTGTTGCCAGACTCATGGATGGTGGAGATTGTGGTGCAATGATTCTTGGTACTGGTGGGAATGTATTGGTAGGGGGATGATATGAAATGGAGAGAAGGTAAACCAGAAAAGGTAGATGAATATGTTAATGACCTCAATAAATTTAAAGATTCATTATATCGGACAATTTCAGAGTTAAAAGAAAAGAAGAAAGAACTTTTAGTAAAAATGGAAGAAGAAAAGGTAAAAGATGGCTGATTGGCAAAAGTCAGAGTTAAAAGATTTTGAAGAACTCAAAGCCTTAAGTGAACAAGGAACTATTGCAATAGATACAGTTAATCGTGCATTGGCAATTGTTCAAGGTGCTGGAGAAGCTGCAAAACTATTTTTATTAGGTACAGTTAATCCTGCATTATTGGCTTTAATTGTGGCAGCTGATGCAATGATTGCAGTCTTACAAAATTTTAAAGAGTCAGGTTTGTTTGTAGTTCAAGTCAATCCATTTGAACAACCTTATGGTGCAAAAGATCAAAATATTATTGGCATAGAAATTGAAAAAGACTCTTCAACTGGTTTGGCTTATTTTTCAAAGTCAAGAGTTACAAATCCAAGATCACCATTTTTTAACCAAGAATTTGAAGTGGGAGATGATTATAGAAAATCTCTCATTATTTCGGATTTAAATAGTAGTTACAGAGATAGTAATGGTGTACGATATGGTGAGAGTAATTTTGTGCCACCAGTACCACAACTTTCAAAAGATTTAAATTTAGTTCCTGGCGGTTATGATCCTGCTACATGGACAGGAACAAAACCAAATATACCAAAAACTGATTTTGGAGTACCACTACCTACACTTATAGCACCAGACTGTATAAAACTTTTGGCTGCTGCATTTGAAGATGAAGGTGACGTTCCAAGATTTTTATTAAATAGTGCTTCTTTCACAGGAGATGCATATACCTTTTCTGGTGAAAAATTTCCAATAACTGATACTACTGCTCTTCTTCCTCAAGAGTTATATAGATCTTCTAATACTGCTTTAAGTACTGTAAGTAGAGATAGATTAACAACTCTGGTATCTTCTGGTAAACCAAATTATCAAGGTAATACAGAATTAACTGGAATAAGTGTTTCTGCATTGGCAATGGTTGTTACTTCTCAAAATCCTAAAGAATGGGTAGACCAAATTACAAAAGTTTTAAATTTATTTGATTCTGGATTTGGGGAGTTTAGAAAACAAATGTTAAGATATGCAGATCAACTTAGTGAAGAGACTCTTCCAGTAGATACTATACGAGTTAGATTGGATAATAGATATGGTGGTGGTGATTATGAAGTGGGTGATTTTGTAAAGGGTAAAACTAGTGGATGTATTGGACAGATAGAATCAATTAGAGATACAAAACCTAGTGTTATGAAAAGAAAATCTTATAGAGCTAGTGTTTTATCTCCCGATGCTGCACCAGACCCAGATGTTCCTATTGATATAATACCAGAAGAAACCATTGACGGAAATGCAGATGGTTATTTTACCGATGCAACTATTACAGTTAAAAATTATTCTGGTTTGACTCCCATCAAAAATTGGGAAGTTGGAGAACGTATATTTCAAGCTGAAAAGTTTAAATTACCCGATGATGAAGTCTTATATGATTACAAATATAAAGATGCTATCATTCAATCACAAATGTCAGGAAGACCAGTTCCAGATACCAGAAAACCAAAAAGAGCAATTGTTATAAATCAATTTGCAACAGTGCCTGATTCAGAAACCCCAAATTTTTATAGTTATAGACTTGCAGATCTAATTCCCGGCTATGGAGATTTTTTTGATGATATGATTAATATTGCTGAATCTATAAAAGCATTTGCAGAGGGAGTTCTTGAGGCAATACAAATCATAATTGAGGCAATAGATGATTTAGTAGAATACTTTGAAGAGATTGCATCAAATATCATAGTTCTTATTGAATTATTAACTCAGGGATTACCAAATGCAGGAGTTTGGTTTATGGGTATGACTTCTCAAAATGGAAGTCAAGCATTTGCAGATGCTTTAAGATCTGCAGGAAATGCACCAGATGATACTTATAAGATATCTGCTGGTTTTTGTTTTGTTGGTGCACCTCAATTTGATCCTGACCCTGTTAAAAGGTTTTTTAGTGCACTAGGTGTAGAGTATCAATCAGTCGGATGAACTAAATAATACAAGGAGACTTATGCCGACATATACCCGAAATTATAAAGATTTGGATTTTGACTTTACTGCAAATCCAGTCACCGGCGATGTGGCCACAGTTAAAGATGCTACATCAATTAAAAGAGGCATACGAAATGTACTTCTAACGGAGAATCAAGAAAGACTGTTTCAACCAGAGATTGGTTCTGGTTTGAAAAATTTGTTATTTGAACCAATGACAGATATTACCACTCAATTACTTGAGGAAGAGGTAAGAAATGCCATTGAGAGTTGGGAAGGTAGAGCTCAAATTGTAGAATGCATAGTAACGCCGGAAGAAGAAAATAACAGATACAGAGTTGCTGTAATCTTTAGAATAATAAGTCAAACAGACGAACAGCGATTAGAAGTATTCTTATCCAGAGAGAGATAACAAATGTCAGATGTTTCTTCAAAACTAAGTGTTTCAGAATTAGATTTTGATACTATAAAATCCAACCTCAAGAATTTCTTGAAGGATCAGAATGAGTTTGCGGATTATGATTTTGATGCATCAGCACTGTCTGTTCTTTTGGATGTTCTTTCATATAATACTCATTACAATGCATTCTATTTGAATATGATTGTGAATGAGATGTTCCTTGATACAGCATCTATTAGAAATTCAGTAGTATCAAGAGCCAAACATCTGGGATATGTACCCCAATCAGTACGAGGTGCAAAAGCATATGTTGATCTTACTATAACTCCTGCAGATACACCATCGTCAATAATTATAGCCAAAGATACTCAATTTGCATCTACAGTAAATGGTATATCTTATATTTTTAGTGCTACAGGATCTACTACTTTAAATGTAAATTCAAATGGAGTTTATACTACCGCAAATGTTGAGATAAGTCAAGGTGTTCCTTTAACTCATCGTTATACTGCAAATACTGAGAACCCAGATCAAAGATTTATTCTACCAAATGCAAATACAGATACAAGTACTTTGACAGTCAGGATTCAATCTTCTGCAGAAAATACTAATGTTTATACTTACACTGTTGCAAATGATACAACTACTATATCATCAACATCTAATGTGTATTTTCTAGAAGAAGCAGAAGATGGAAAATATGAAGTGATATTCGGAGATGATGTAATAGGGAGAAAACCAGTAAGTGGAAACATTATTTTACTTTCTTCTCTTGTAGCTGATGGTCAAGATCCAAACGGAGCAACAACTTTTAATCCAGTTGGTTCGGTGGGTGGATATTCAAATGTTACAGTTTCTACACTTACTACAGCTTCTGGTGGTTCACTTAGAGACTCCATCAATAAGATAAAATTTAATGCACCAAGAAGTTATCAAGCTCAAAACAGAGCAGTTACTATTAATGATTACAAACGTATTCTGGAAAGAGATTATCCTGCTGCAGAAGCAGTTGTAGCATGGGGTGGAGAAACAAATGATCCCCCTGTCTATGGCAAAGTTTACCTTGCAATTAAACCAGCATCTGGACTTACACTTTCAACTGCTACCAAAAAATTTATCAAAGATACAGTCTTGGCAAACAGGAATGTTGTTTCCGTAACCCCAGAGGTTACAGATCCAGATTACTTGTATGTCACAGTAGATACTACTATAAAATATAATTCAACAAATACTACTTTGACAGCAGCAAGTATTGAATCTTTATTGACTAATACTGTTTATCAATATGGTCAAAGTGATTTAGGATCTTTTTCAGATCAATTTAGATATTCACCATTGATAAAGAAAATTGATGAAACTGAATCTGCTATTGAAAGCAGTTTGACAACAGTTAAATTA
>UEXM01001751.1_pt1 | contig 17114 bp, 9 predicted proteins | sample 1796661 | NCBI WGS metagenome assembly UEXM01 (sample SAMEA4772469, study PRJEB27181) | metagenome | reverse complement strand
CTAAAATCATATCTCTATTATATTATATGTCCAGCTTAATTTTAAACGTCAATTGTTCAGCTTCTTCTTTTAATACAGGATCTGCCAGTGTTGCTATACCGATGAGGTTCTTGTTTTCGTCATAAACGCCCACTTTGTTAATATACACTTGTCGTTTGAATTTTTCATTATATCCTGTAAAACTAGAGGATACTGTGTTTTTTATGAGTCTTTCTTTATTTTCTTCATATACGTGAGAGGATGTGAATGCCATAAGTCTTTGATCATACTTTAGAAATGTTGGATTATTTGAGTAGTTTACTTCGCCGCGGGGTGCGTGAGAATACATCGTCAAGACTTCAGTTTTGTTGATGCCCTCAAAGTTTAAGCCAAATGAGGCGCTCAGTGGATTTTTACTATCCGAATCATTCCATGTCATTCCATCGCGTGCTCCAAATCCCCAATATCGCCATCTTGGATAAAAGAAGCCCGACGGGAAGGCGCTATCTAGTCTAATTGTTTCGGCGCTCATTGGCCAGGAGCCAGTAAGCAATATAAACCCCTCATCATAAAGTACAACTCCAGCAACTTTACCTAAATTAGTTTCACTAGTGCTGCTGTATGCGCCAGACACTTGTATCAATTCTCCGTTCTCTTTAGTATCTCTCAATTCTCCGATCAAGGAACCTGTTAGGTACCACTTTAGAGAGACTGTGCCGGGGCGAATTTTAGAACCATAAAATATTGACGGTATATGAATCAGGTTTAGTACCTGAGAGTCTTTGTTCCAGCCTCCGTCAAGACTAGACGTCACTAAGTAATGTGGACTAATTGTACCATAATGGTTTAAGGTATTTTTTAGCGACCAGTAGCTCATGTTGTGCCCACAAGATGATTTTTCTAGTCTATCGCATGAGCCGGAAGGAGTAGTGATGAATTCCCTCTTTATACTGGCGTATTGGGGGTAACTGCCTATAAAGAGATCTCCGTATTCTGCAACATCATAGGTGTCCATCGTGCTCTCTCTAGTTGTCGATGACGTTATGAAAAACGTGGCTCTTGAGCCGTCCTTAACCAAGTAAGGATAGATTAGATCGCTGCTGCCCGATAAGCGATCAATATTGTACTCGTACAAGTTAGCATAGCCCGGAGGCGTCATATAAACGTTGTTAGGAGAAGCTCTAATGGCGCCCGGATGAAACGTGCGATTGTTATAGAAGATATTTCCACTATAAATAAAGAACTCACTTTTTGGGTGAGTCTTCATCGTGTTTATTAAAACATCGTTTTTACCGAACTTACGGTAAGACATTTTAGTAGTCCAGTCTAACGCGGATTGTTAACTCGTTATCAACACTTTTCTTAATTGGCTCTGAAAGTTTAGCGACTGCTAATAATTCGTTTGCCGTGTTATATAACCCAACCGTTGTAATATATGAAACGGGGTTATCGCCGGCAACGTTCTTTACTCTGATCTTGCTGCCCGTTGTATACGTTGGGTTAGAACTGTAGTTGAACTTGTTTGCTGGTGCTCGGCAGAAGTAGATTGTAGAATTAATCTCTGTTGTATTGTTGAACGAGATGTTCTGAATTCTGTGCCTAAGTGCATTCAGGGATCCTGTGATAGATGCGGAAACAAGAGACTGCTCAACGTCATATGTGGCATTGTCGTCTTGATTGAAACCTGTTCCTGACTCTGCGAAGATCGAAGCCGTGAGAACCACGATGCCCGCTTGATAGAAGACAACTCCGCAGCTAGTGGCTGCAGTGCCGGCAGAACTAGAGAAAAGAACGCCGTAATCACCGCCTACGCAGTTAGTGACTCCGGTGCCATCTACTTTTGCATTGTAATCGCCTAATGTCTTGGTACCCGCAGCCGGTGTTGCCCAGCTTGACGTAGAGAGCGATATTCTGAAGGAGCCTTTTTTGATTTCATCCTTTGTGAGAAGTCGCGACATGTTAACAAAGAAGACTTCCTTCATTGAGCCAGTCTGATCTAGTAGCAAATCACTTTCAAAATAACGGACTTGATTTTTAGAACCTGTATAACCGAGGAGTACTTGTGCAAACTCGTTGTACATATTGATTTTCTTTGAGTTCTGCGTTGCGGTACTCGAAGACAACACTGAAGTGCCTGCATATGCGCACGCTAAATCAAAGATATGGTTTGCGGAAGAACTCAGATATGGATAATCATATACTGATTGAAACATACCATGGGTATAGTTCTTGATGTTTGCGTCGGCATAAGTTCCACTTACGATAGAACCCGTAATTGGGATCACTTCGTGCAGGAACGTGCGTGTTGACGTTATGTCTGTTGTTGGGTTGATAGCTTCAAAACTTTTTACTGGCATTTATAAACTCCGTTATTCTTTTTGTATGATTCTGATTGGTATTTGATCCATGACGCCTGTGGAACCCAGAATAGATACCGTAGTGTCTATAAATCTATAAGTTCCAGCGGCGCCTGAAATTGATTGCCCTGTCTTACCGTACCTAGAAAAATCAGTAATTGCTAAAGTTGCGGTATCGAAATTCAAGAATGTCACCGCGGATCTTGGGCCGGATATCACCGAGATAGATTTATCTGAAGTGGTGTCGGCTACGCGGTACAGGACTTGGTTGGGAACTGCTCTTATTTGAGCAATAGAGAAATTATTCATTGACTGATTCTTACCCGTTGCAGTCGTTGGAGTCAACATCGTGACAATATTAGATTCGCCGCCTACTCCACTATTATTAAATTTGGCGCCCTGCGCTGGACCTAACACGGCACTAAAAAATCTAGTATCAACGGAAACTTGAAAGCTCGAATCAATGAGTCCTTGAGATACTAAATAGTTTTGTCGGTTAGCGTTGGTTCCGCGTAATTCAGTGGTGTCTAGTCCTGTTTCCATTACAAGGCAAGTGCCATTTAATTGTCCAGATTGCAATATTTGTCGTTCGCCACCGCCGCTTGTGCCACCGAAAGCTTTTATAAGTGCCGCCGAAGTTACTCCGCCGTCGTTAACAGAAAGATAGAAAATGTTATTTCTTTCTGCTACTGCGTTTCTGGCTAATGAATTTCTCTTCATCGTGGGTAGATATAATAAGTTGGTATTACGATACGAAAGTAAGCCATAATTTATATTTGCATTGATGCCGGTGGTGGCTTGAAAGATCGGAGTTTGTAAAATCTCCAGATCGTAGTATGCCGAACCAGAAGCATTATTTTTATCATATAGGTTGTAATCTATCTCGTCATCACCCAAAGCAAATTTAGTAATACTAAAATTACCAGTTGCCATTCGTTTTCTACCTATCTCGGTTAAAACTGTGTCGAGTATGATGTCGCCCGAATTATCTAAAAAAGCCATTTATTTTCCTCTTTAACTAAATAAATAGTAAATTTTATATAAAGAGTTTACTATATTATTGTTTTATTTTAAAATTTATATTCCAACGTAGCGTATTAGCCTGAGTGGTATCTGAAGACGCGCGTTGGATGTCGCGCCTATAATATAAATAGTAGTATCTATATAATCGAACTTGCTTGTGGGCAATTCACTAAAAACTATTTGTTCAGTTTTGCCAAAATCCGAGTATCTAAAATCTCTAATAGATGTCGAAGTGCCCTTCAGTTCCTCATTAATTAGTGGATTGAACGCGACTACGCTACCGCGAGGACCGTTGAGGGAAGATGAGAGACTTGAGAGTCGGAGGAAATCCGTACCCATCTCAGGGAAGGCGAACATATGATTGGGGATCCCCTTAGTGATATATGTTGCATAGTTATCGAATTCAGAAGCATAAGATACAGGCGGCGATTCAGGCGCTGTTGAGAAATCAATAATACACTCGCTAGATGGGAAGTTCCGAAACTCTGACTGCTGCTGTATTCCACACATTTTCGTTATAAATCTATTATCTGCATAGAGAAAATAATCCATGTCTAGCAGATATTTTTCTAAAATGTATTCTTGACGATTTTCCCTGCTGGCGAATACGCTTGGAGTCTCTGTAGAAGTAGTTGGCGTGTCTATACCGGACTCCACCACAAATTTAATATTTTCTAACCTATTGGTTGTCAGAAACTTAAAACCAGGAATTGAATCGAGCTTTTGAGACGTCTCATCGTTCACAGAAAGATAGTGAACGGAGCTACTAAGCGACGGACTCAGTGTTAATTTCGGATTAATTTTCAATATTGGCAAGTATAATATGTGAGCATGAAGCGGTTTGTCATCAACTGAGAGTTCAGACAATTCTTCGCTAGTCAGATGTAGTATTGCTGAATCAAACGAATCCAGCCCATATTGAATATTTGAATGAGTGGGCTTATAAGCTTCGAATATTTCAGAATTTAAGAGAGCTGGTTTGTAGCCCAACTCACTGTCCATATCGTCGCGCCGTACTGGATCAAAGAGCTGATAGTCTATCTCGTCATCACCGAGGGCAAATTTTGCTATTTTAAATTTGCCGCGGCTTAAGAGTTTTTTACCCTTATCTGTCAACGTTGCCATTATAACAATCGAATCGCTAGTTTTTATGTATGCCATTGTATCTTACCTAATTTTTTCATTTATTAATTTAACTCGTTGTGGAACGGGAAAACGTTCTTGGACTACCAGGAGGATCATCCGGACTTAAGTGCATATCTTCCTGTGAACTCATGTCAACACTCCTGACATCGTAGGAGACATTTAAATCTATTTTCTTGCCTGTCTTTTTTGAAGTTAAGCGTATTTTAAATACTTTGTCCCACAACTTGTCATCGCTAACTCCCAGCTTGACAGCGTCTAGTTGAGTGTTCGCCGGCAAGGAAAAATCGGCGGCGGTTACATCAAACTGCAGCTGCTGAACATTCGGCTCTAAGTGAATTAGTTTTTTAAACGAAATACTTGGTGCCTCAAAAGGATCTTTTATGAATTCAGAAGTATCATAGTAGTCAAAGAGAGAATAAATATATCCCCCATCGCTGACTAGCTGAGCCTCTATAATCGGAGAGGGCCAAGAGGGGCTTCCGTTTTCGTTAATGTACCTAAACACATAGTAATAGGTTTTGTTGGGAATAACTTTATCGACTGCGACATAATCTTTTACATTGTACACTTCACCAGGGATTCGTAAATCAATCCTGCTTACCAAATTTCTTCCAAAATCGTAAAATGAAGTTGGCTTTTTAGATATCCGATACATTTCAAGATAACGTGGAGCAGAGCGTGAGTAGTCTTCAACATATTGATCTTCAAACAACTCTCTAGAATTGAGATAATTATTTCTTATTTGATTGTCACTTTCCTTAATCGACGAAGGGTAGAAATACGGCTTGAATGGATCTCCCTTGATGGAGAATCCAATCCGGTTACTATCATCTATAAAGTGAAAAGGTTCAACACTCATGCCATTTGATGGGTTATCATATACTCCACACGTTTTTTCAAAATAAGGCACTTCTAAAATCTTAATGCAAGGCTGTATGTTCAGAAACATATCGGCAGCTTGCGGAGAATTAATTAAATCTTGGGAGGTGGTGGCAACTAAATTATAATTCGACAATCCTGTAGTCTGAAAGGTAACGTCACCATCAACATCTGGAGACGCCAGTGTTGACGAGAATGTCTGATCTGCTGATAGTTGTGTGTACGGATTATAGAACTGAACACAATAGCTGTCTTCAAATCCATCTCCGGTGAGATCATATTTGCCTATTTGTTTTGTTAATCTTAAGTTGGTGTAACTAAATTTATGCCCGATGGACGCAACATATGCTGTACACTTATACACATAGTGTTTTCCAAATTTTACTTGACTATCTACTAACTTTATTTTTTCTGTAACTTCTTTTGCATTGAAAAACCAAAACTTCTGTATTGGATCTCCAGTTGCGGCGCCGGCTGGAGTTGCTTCAAATTTATCGACTCGATATGCCAGGACGTGTCCAGTGGACATGTCGGTGCCCTTCATAAAAATTTTGTTTATATCATGGGAAAAATGTACGGGCGTTTCCATTAGTAATTTACTGCCTGTGCCATCCGCGGTATGTCCGTGGGTATAGTATTCGTTCTGCCTCAGTGCCTCAAATAGCGGTAGATAGAACTTTCCAAGATGATCCATAGTGGAATCTAACACAGTCAAGATATCTGTTGTGTCAATATAACGATATGTAGTGTTATCAGCGAAAGAAGTGTGATGTCGGATCTCAGATGTTCCCATGAAAATAAAATTATCATTTACTGCTGTCGTTGGATTATTATATACATAAGATAACATGTCCAACCAATCAAAAGATTTAAATTTTTGTTGTTTTGCGACTTGCTGTGTGGGAGCAGCAGCTTCATACGTTTCCCCTCTCCAACTGGTTGCCATTCTAATTTTCTCCACTTGCCCATATGATTCTAGTACGGAATACGATGTTTCTGACTGTGGGAAATTTGTTAGATTTCCTTCTTCGATATCTTTCAGCGTTTCTAAAAGTTTAGAAGAAAAATTGTTGTCTTCAATAATATCTCGGATCAAGTTGGTACCATATGTCTCTTGACTGCGGATCGATCCCAGGACGGGCGCCTCGGCGAAAGTCGACACCGGGCTTTCAGAATCAATGCTGGGAGTGAATTCAATTGTTATGTCATAAGGACGCGACGATTGCAATAAATTGTTTTTTTGAGCGATATCACCGGGACCCGCGGTGATAGCATCGGGGCGATCATGTTGATAATAGTACTGATCAAACATGATGTTTTCTTGATGGCGATCGGCATTTTCTCGTGCTTGGGAAGGAGATTCTTCTCCCCATGTCATTGGCCAGTGCGTTCCAAAATATATATTGCGATTGTTGGATGCCGGCAGCGTACTTTCCATTGAATTTTGTATATACCACATAGCTAATTGGACTTCTTGTGGTTGCCGCATTTCGTCACCGACTGTCATTCCTGACTCATACGTTCCGGATGACCAAGGTGCATTGAGCGCATCTCGCAAATAATTAAAGTTAGGAAGTAGCCTTTCATTTAACTGCCCTTCGTAGTCGATACGAGACTGGACATGTTCGTCGTAAGTTGGATAATTAGCCTTTACGCTGAATGTCCTAAAAGATAAGGGTTCCTCTGGTGCGAACTGTTCCTTGTTAATTGGAGCCAGCCAATAGGGCAGCGATATCGTCATGTGAGTGGTATAAAATGTGCTCGACTCATTAATCAGCGGTGTGTACACCATACCGTCGTATTCGCCGCCTAACCAATATTTATTCCAATATAGATCACCCTTTGAGTTCGCCGGATCGGCAAAAAATCTAATTGGAATTTTAAAATTAGGCACATATGCATCGGGATTTATCATTGTAACATTGTAAGGATTTACTTCGTATTTCTCGATAACCCTGGGTACTCCAAATGGCTCATAAGTCGAATCGGTTTCAAAACGGTAAGAAATTAAACCATCAACCGGATCTTCCTCTTCGTAGGTTGAGGCAGTTGTTGTGTAGGGTTGTGTATAAAAGTACTTAACACCAAGAGGAGAATCTTCTGCAGCCTGCTCTTCGACAAGCCAGCTGTTTCCTAGAGCAAGTCTCAGTTTATCAGGACCGGGTGCTATTAAGTCGCGACTTAAAATAGTTATTTTTTTATTTGTAATAGATGGCATATAATTTCCTAATAAGACCCGCCGGTGGAACCACCCATTGAGCCGCCGGTGGTTCCTCCCGTTGGCGTGGATGTTGATGTCGTGTCGCTATACGTAGGATCGCTTTGCGAGTTTCCTACTGGGTGCATAAGCTTCATATCTAGATTTGGACTCAACTGTTGGTTTATTTTATCATCGATTAAGCCGGACCATATCGTTAATGAATTTTGTAAAAGCCACGCTTTTTGAGCTAAAAAGCCTGCTGCCTTTGTCTGACTGGACATCCTGTGTTTGAGCGGGTGCACGTTGTTGGTTCTTCCTTGAAACCTTCTTTTTAGATCTCCTCTAATTATATCCCACGTGGAGGAGTAGTTTCCATGATCCATCACCACTACTCCGCCAGTGCGGGCGTGTATTCCAGTAACACTCCCTTCTCCGCTAGTATTGCCTGTCACAGCCTCGCTGACGGTGAGACTTTTAGCATGATCTGGTGGATATACGTATGGGTTTTTGGTGACGTTATCGCGCGAGATTGAAGTATCGTGTTCGGCAGTTATATAGCCAACTGTCGGCTCGTAGATTCGAGAGGAATCATATCCAAGAGTAAATGCGCGAGCATATGGGTGATAGAAGGTGAGAGAATATAAATCATCTACCTTAGAAGCCTCCGCGAAATCACCAAACGCGCCTTCGCCGGCAGAATAAGTCGTAAGAATCCCATACCATAGTTCAAGTATGCTGAATGTTTGAAAGGCGGCGGATCCATATGTGTTCTCGTTGAGTTCCATAGCCGCTATTAACTGATCATAGCCGGCTAAGTCATATGCGCCTCCCAATACCCCCAGACTCAAGAGTTCAACCGCGGCGGTTTCCCAATTATACGAAGAATCAGAGGTAAAGTATTGATCCGTTCCTATTGAAAATGGATTATACGCCCCCTCACCGCCAGTGCCCGCATAAAACAACTTCATCTCATCCCATCCATTGTAATTCTTGCCAATTGTATTACAACTGGAGCATGGATCAAAGTAATCGTAGCCGCTAGCGGTTCTTTTGTAAAAACTGTTTGATACCGCGAGGGCAAAGTGTCTATCACTTCGGAGATATCCCTTATTACTCAACGTTGGTACTCGATAGTAGACTGTCTGGTTCCGCAATTTGGAAATGTGATCTTCATCATTTTCCCAGAGATCACCGGAGCCACCGAAAACGTCCGGAAAGAATTTTCTAAGTTTGCTATTGCTGTCTGGAGTGCCACCTTCATCATCTAGGCGAGCGTATACTGTGACGCCTTCTACTTCGGTTGATGACATATGAAATTTATCGGTAGACGACATGAAAGTATCAGTGCCATCCCAGAGATCAGTCGTGTCGTACAGCTCAGATTCGCGAGTGCGGTATGCGCTAGCGCCGTCCTCAAGGCTGTCGAGTGAATCGTCTAAATATGAAACCAATGCCTCCTCGAACGACCACAATGTGTGCGTGCCGATCGAGGTTCTCCAAGGGTTAACAGCTGAGCTAAGCATACGGAATGTTGAATAATTGTCTCTTGTACTCTTCATAATATCTTCCCTTTACTTTGGTTTAACGGTGTGCCTTTCCCAGAGATATTTGTGCGCGTACTATTTTCCATGTTTATAAAATACATATTTTTTGCTCCTCCGGCAGATAATGCAGGGGCACAGAATTTTTTCGCTATCGGGCTCAAATTGATGTATGGGAGCGTTGACTTTCTATTTTTTATAAAAATCTGTTCTTGTGAGTATGTGAGCTGTGCATCTTGCTTAAAAAGAGGATCATCCGTATCCAATGTTATTCCAATTTCTTTAGCAGTTGCTAAGCCGGGCTTTAAAAGAGCCACTCCGGGATCAATTATTGCCGGATTATCAATTTCTCTATGGGATGTCGATTTCTGGATCAGGGAATATCCTGAAGGTTCTGAGGAAATAGTTACCCCAAATGTATGCAAAACAGCTACAGACATCAACAATGGCGTTAATCCGAGAGGGTTTGAATTAATTTGATAGCCACGTGTAATTAATATGTCCTGTGCCGTACTAAATATGAGATCTGTTGGAGTTGCCGAGTTGATCCTCGGATTTGTAGGTTTTACGAGATATCCGGTGTTTTTGCTTATTGTCATGCTGTTTCCTTTAAATTTATATCTATCTTTAAGTATTTATAAGATTAATTTTTTATCCCATAACCCAGAGACTAGTTACGGCGACTTCAGTAAAGCGTGTTATAAACGACGGCACTGCTGCGGCACCGTGGTTCAAACTAATTCTACTAGATAGATAGCTCGCGTCTACAGTGAAGCCGGCGCCCGGGTTAAAATAATCTGCTTTTAGTTGTTCCCGGACTTCGACGGAGACGGAGGAATCAAATGTCGCTGCAGCTGCGATTGCACTCAAGAAGCCACCGGGAGCTAACATCGAAGGCGGTGAGCCTAGATCATTACCGCGCGACAGCTGATTGAAGAAGTTTCCGCCGCCGCCAAGTACCGCGGATGACAATCCGGCAGGATTAAGCATGTACTGCCGAATTGCAGCAATGGATTGATTGGCTAGATCCGGCGAGAAGGCGCCTGTCCCCATCAGTTGTTGGAATAACAACTGATTCATCGCAGTTCCTGCTGAATTAGTCGCAAGATAGCTAGCTATTTCTTGCCATATGACTGTACCATCTACTATCCAGTCCTCTGGATTTGTTATCACATCAAACACATGATAACTGCCCACATCCAGGCGCGTGTCAATTTCAATTGCAGCCAGTCCCATTATAATAGCCTGCTTGTCAACAAGGGCGTGATCGACAGCTGAGCTTACATTCCAGATATCTTGAAGTCGCTCTTGGGTAGCGCTCAAAATCTCATCTGCTCTATATAGCCAGTCGGCGTCAGTGCCCGGGCCAACGTGATCTTCTGAGACGTCGTAGTCAGGAGGGGGCTCGACAGGCTCTAGAGCCTCTAAACCTTCGATATCGTATGTCATTCCCGTGCCATCGAGCATAACGTCGCCAAATATAGGCTGATCTTGATCTACTGAACCAACGAAGAAGGCACATTTTCCCGGCAATGTGCCGCCGCTCCACGCAAAGAAATCAAATCCACTGCTTCCGGCTGCATTTACTATAGGAGTTACGGCGTAGTTGGCATCTGTAAGATCGTCAAGCTCTTCGATGGTTTCATCCCCTGTAATCTCTCTTATTTTGTTTAATGTTGCTTCATCACGAAGCTTAAGCTTGTCTTCGATCGATTCCAAGCTCTCCAAAATCGATCGTACCCCAAATAAACTACCGGTACGAGGATTGCACTGTCTTGCTAGCGATATAGCCGTATCCATAATCGCTTGTTCCAAATTGAAATCACTGAGATCTGAACTCTTATACTGTCTCTGTAGAACAAACATAAATGCAGCTATGATATATGGTGCTTCAAACCAAGGAGGTTGCGCCGGAGGAGCACCGGCGGGGGTTGTCATTGTGGGGGCGGTACCTAGATTATAGTGTTCTTCTATTCCATTTGCAAAAAAAGTATTAAATCTATTTTCAATATTATTAAAGCTACATAACTCTTCCGCTCTTTCAAGATATATCTCAAATCTCTCCTTAACAGGTTTAAGTACGTCGATCCAGAGAAACTTTAGAGCGCTCAAACTTCTGTCCTCACAGCAAACATAAAACCTATATTGTCCGAACGGCTCACCCGAGGAGTGCATCGTCTTCAGGGAGTCTATCATAAATTCTTCTTTTTCACTCTGCTCAGACGCAGGTATATTTCCGGCGATTGCATTATAATAAGCAACGTCATCATCCATTATATCTTGAAACTTGAAAGCCATCAAACGATAGTCACCACACACTCGGGAACCAAGAGATACCGGCATAAATGGTATCTCCGGAGACCATGGAGCATAATTGCGTAATGTTTTTAATCCAGTGTAGATATCGCCGTTTGCAACATCAAAATTTACAAATTTTATATATGATAGAAGCTGTTCAGTATCGTCGGCTTCGCCGCCGAGCATGCTGGTACCTTGAACATATGCATTAGGGATCCCAAATTTTCTCACGCTGTCGGGATCACCAGAAGTATGAACTGCTGCAATCGAGTATGAACTCTTGGGGTAAGTTGGATAGAGTCCGGATCCCAAGGCTTCCACATCGTTATACTGGCTTTTCATGCGACATTCAATTTGGAATGTTGCGGGGAGTTCTGACAGGTTAGCTCCCCTTCTTGCCAGCGATGTGGTTAGAACTGGAAAGAGCTGGTATGGGAGCCTGTATCCCAAGAATCTTTCGATGGCTGCGGGGCTTACAAACTGAGCAAGAGCGGAGTACGTTCCGAACGCCTTCTCCCAGTCAAAAAAGTACCAACCGGTATTTACAACTATTCTATTTCCTCTATGATCCGGGGAGGTTGAGTACCCTCCTCCTCCATAATCGTATGTTCCAGAGCTGTCTTCGTCATCGTGATAACCCAAAAGTTCATATTCACTATTGTTTCTAAAATAGAGATCAGTTTGTTGGCTTGCGGCGGTTGCGATGGTTGCATCGGCATCATCGATCTCGCCGGCGACATAAGCTGCGTGCCAGCTTTCCATTACGGCAATATCTGAGGTGCTGCCAAAATAGTCGCTAATCGTCTTTGAGCCGCCTTCATCACCGGTAGCGGTACCGTACTTCATGAGTGAGATAATAGTTTCATACATCATCCACCACTCAGAATCGTCTGCGGTGTACCCAGTGCCGGTGTCTGATTTCTTGAAATGTACATTGCTCACATAGTTTATCCATTTCGTTGGAATATACGTACTGTAGGGCTCATCCTCGGTACCGGCTATGAAGCCACTGTATCCAGTATATACATATGGGGCGACATATGTGAAATCTATTACGCCGCCGGCAGATCTGTGCCGGCGTCCGTCATAAACTATGCTGCTTTTGGAAAGTTTTTTGGTTAATCTCTCTTGCGACATAATTTTCTTATTAAAATCTAATATTACTTTTTTAAAACTACTATAAAATTTGCCAGATTGCGTTATTGGCGATTTGGGATTATAAGTTTTCATATAGTCTCCAAATTCCATAAATATATTTGGAGATATTCTGTGTACTTCAAGTATGTACTCTAGATTTTTTAGATTTAAATCTAATTGTTCGTCATTGGGTCTATGAGCTTTATAAGCTTCTATTAATTTCTTTATTTCATCCTGTATCTGTGCTCTTCCGATAGGCTCAGGCGCGTAATACTTGGTATTCCATGCTTGAATAGCAATGCCGTCATATTGTGTTTCGTCCGATACTTTGTAGAACGATTCCGTGGGCTTTATCGGCACAGATCCGTTTTCTAGGATATGCTCATAAACGATATTACCAAAATAAGCATTAAATATTGAGCGTCTTGGCATGAGATCAAAAACGCCGGCATGTCCTCCGAACTCCATTCCATCTTCAGTAAGGTGAGGGACACCCCATCCATACGAGGTGCTTCGAGAATCAGGATCGGCTCCATCATTCCGCGCGCCGCCAAGATTATCGATGTCAAGACCAACGAAAGCAATAGAGAAAACATCAGATATAGAATCTAGTCTTTTGGTATAGCTGGTGAGCGCGGTTTGATCTGAACGCTCGGCAAGATTTAACCGAGTGCCGACTTCAATATTGTGTATTTTAAATATAGAATTTCCCTCTTTGTCGTATTCTTGATTTTCGCTTATTTGAGCATACCAGTCGTTATCCGGTGAAGCAAAATCGGAAAGAGGTATTTTACGGCGCCAAGTAACGTTGTCTGCCGCTTCAGTTCCATATCCGCCAGAAATTAAAAATTTAAGAGTGGATTCAATAGAATATCTCATGAAAGAGTTGCCATCGGCAGGGTAACCTCTACCTTGTAGTAACAGCCAATTATACAAACCACCCTCTGGGTGTGTTCCATACTCCATATGAACAGCGTCTCCATCACCAACCCATCTTCCGGATGGTCCCTTCTTACCCCAAAATAAATGATATATAGCGTTGGTGCCGATGGCTGGATCCATCTCTTCTAGTGGGCTCTCCAACAATTGCGCAGCTCTTTCGGGGGTGTACCCTAGGATAGTTCCTTCAGCATCTGTATCTTTTTCCATTGGTAGAAAATAATTGTCCAGTGTTTTTTGCAAAAATATTGATTTCTGAAATTCTATGACAGACTCATAAATAGAGCTTGGAAAGTCCCATCCGGTTCCGGATCCTGAACCTTCATATCCCGGGCCAACAAAATTATGTGCAGTCATAGCATAATGATTGGCGCTGTAGGCATCGAATAAATCTCTAAGGTTCAATACTTTGTCTCTCAATCTCTGATTGATCCCCACAAAAGGTGAAGTATAGACATACAAGTACAAATCGTTAAAGTAGTGTTCCAGCAATGCTGTCGCATCCATATTCTCATTGTCGGGCTTTGTCAAGCTTATTGATATGTTTGCGCGCACTAGCATGTCGCCAGGAGCATCATAATCAGGATCATCTGCTGTCAACGTGGCTATTTCTATTGATTTAAATATTGGGGTTGGTAAACTTTTTCCCAAAACTCTGCCAAAGTCAGGGAATAGTGGGTTGATATTAGATGCCATTATTCATCATCCTCGCAAGGTTCATCGCCGGAGATCGACTCGTATGGTTCACATATTTCTGGAACCGTGACACTTCCATAGATATCATAGTAAACTTCCTTTATTCCTTCACTTTCGCAGTTATAATCTATATCAATATAATAAGAACTCTTATTAAAAGAACTTGCACATTGACATGCTATTTTATCACTTATTTGTTTATCCGTTAAGATGTCAAAGTAATATTCTACCGCGTCTGTCGTCAAGCTAGGTATTGGTGCGCTGTTTGGAGTGGCACTCATCATCATGCCATCGAGGATCTGACTTATTTCTTTTTCAAAAAACTTTTTATTAATTTCTGTTATTGTTGAACCTTCAACATCAGTTGTTGATACTTCAAATACTTCTATATCAAAATTTTCAGACAAGACTTCAGTATTTTGTTCTTCGGCGTATAAAACCAGATCGTTTCTAATCAGTTTAATGACATTCCCATCAGAAAACGGCGCGGTTTCGCTAATCATTTCGCCTACCGTATCTCTATTTGAATACGAAGATGGCATGCCGGCTAACTTGGTGTATTTCAACCGAACATCGAGTTGAGGAATATTATATTCTGTTGCTTCTATATCCGAGCTAGCAGACGTAAAATTGTATTTAGCGCCGTCAATAGGTGTTGAATTGTTTATTTCACCCTGGCAAGTTACTATTTTCCATGCGGGTGCTGCTTGGGTGTTGCTTCCCTCAAATCTTGCAGATCCTATAGCTGAGCCAAAAGAATACTTATTAGGGTTCACAACTGATTTTGCTGGCGATATATTAATATCTGATCTGAGGATAGTTGCTTCTGTCGGAGTTGTCTCTAGGAGAACCGGTGGTGGCGCCGAGGTTTCTATTTCTTCAAATCGAATAATACCATTCAGATATTGAGTCTTATCTTTTATTCGAAGATTTGTGTCATTTTGATTTTCAGAAAATCCTGCGTATTCCGAATCGTATAAGATTCCATCATCGAAAAACGCATAATATTCAGGGCTCAGTTTGCCAACAGATAGACGCTGCACCCCATAGGGTGTTAGTTGAAAATCAATTACCTGTTCTTTTTTATTGAGAAATTTTGCCATATCTATCTAAATTGATTACTTTTTAAGTAATATATCAACGTCCATCTTAATTAGCTCCACAAAAGATAAGTAATCATAAGGCCAGTTAAATCCAAATTTATACTTTCCAAGTTTGCCAGTTTTAAAATCAATCTGATCTGTCGAGGAGCCAGCCTGATCTGGAAGAAGCTCGTAGTAAGTTTTGTCAGCGCGCTGCTTAACTTTGAACACCATCCATCGTAAATTCTTATTCATTAATACTTGTTCATTTAAGATTTCGTTATTTCCTAAATTATGCGCGATCGATGCAGCTTGAAATTCTAATTTTTTGTACTCTGCTGGTGCTAAATTTTGCCAGATATAAGATAAATCATTTTTATCAAACTCATAGGAAAATTCAAATACATACATTGCCATGGGCGATATATCAGGATTATTAAGAAAATCAAATTGTGGCGGGAATACATATGTTTCCTGTGCCTTAGCTAATTGTCTAATTGAAATGCCGGCTGTCGCTAGGGAGTTTCCTTCTGCAGAACCTTCTTTTTCTTTTAACGCTGCATTAAAGCGTTCTTGGGGAATGGTTATAAATCTCTTACGCTTTCTCAATTGAGGTGAAGAAGCGGGTATCTGAGCCAACTCAAATTCGTCCATGGCGTCTATAACGTAAGGCACTGCAACAATTGCCTCCTTAACTGTCATCTTTTCTTTAAGCTCCCCTAGGCGTTCTACGGAGTTTGTCTTATCAAAGCCACATAATTTAGCTAAGGATTTAGCGCGCTTGTGTAGCCCTGAAGAGTCTGCGTTTTTTCCTGGGTTCTTATTATTATATGGGCTCGGGTTTATGGTTACATCATAATGATTTTTAAGCCATATTTCCGGGATGGGCTCAATCTGCATGAACACTCCTGTTTTTGGATCAGAAGGCATTACACCAAATTGATGCCACATACCGCGGGGAACTGAGGCACTAGCATACACCGGCAGCGTTAGTGTGCCATCAGCAACGCTGATTGGGTGGAGTCCACTGTCCGCAAAATTAAACATTGGTGATTCCCACTTGGGAGAAATAATCCATTTTTTACCAACAGATTTATTAGTCGACTCACCAATTTGTCCAAATTTTCCAGTCTTCTGTTCTAAAACGCGTTTAACTCCAAAAATGTCTAAGCTAGACGTAGCTTGCATAGAGTTAACATTGATTCGATATCCATCGTAAATTGAAGGAACCGTTAAATCATTTCCTGGAGATGTTTGTAAGCTGCCGCCGGGTTGTAGAGCTTTGTGTACCGGAATGAGTGCGGGCTGTGGTGGTGCCTTAGATTCTCTACTGAAAAAGCTAGAGCTGGTAATACCACTAGATCTAGCTATACTATTACTTTCAATAGCCCTATCCCCAAGAACTCCCGGGACTGATTGAGTTAGTTGTAAAACCTTATCTGTAGTGTTCTTGTTTATGATAAACTTTGTGTTATTGCCGGCAAAATTGTGCCCAGTATTAGAATTAATAGCCGATGAAAGCTCAGTTAAGGCATACGAAGCGTCAGCACCTGCAGATGCGTGCTGTATAAAGTTAAACCGTATACCAGAGCTTCCGGAGTCGCCGGCAGTGGAGCCGGAATGCGCAACATAGGTTAAGGTATAACCATCCGTGGATGTTAGAGTAAATGCTGCTCCGCTGACAATAAGAGCAGAAGATGACAAGTTAGCAAAAGTAAGCTTGGCTGATGCTGATGCCTGAAGAACGGGATCAACGCGGTAGCCGGGATCAAATCTCCAACTAACTGTTTTTGTTTCTGCCAATATTCTTTCTAAGTCGTACGTCACGCTAGCAGAC
>UEXM01001302.1_pt1 | contig 17116 bp, 24 predicted proteins | sample 1796661 | NCBI WGS metagenome assembly UEXM01 (sample SAMEA4772469, study PRJEB27181) | metagenome | reverse complement strand
GGTGGCAATACGGGTGGCAATACTGGTACTGGTACTGGCACTGCTGGTACGGGGAGTACCCCTCTCCCCTATGGAGGACTAACTGCTGCCGAAAAAGCCGCAAGGGATGCGGCAATGTTGGCCGCGTCTCAAGCTGCTTTTACCAATCCCCTCGACACACCGGGCATTTACGCCGCAGGAGCTCCTGCTTTGGATCAAACCTTCAGGGACAGCGAAGCACGGACCGAGGTCATTGAGGATGTGGGCGGACAGCAGCAACTTACGGGTTTTGATTACAGGCCGGCGGCTAAACTGCTCTCGGCCACCGGATCAGGGTTTAGCTTTATGCCTCCCTCGGTTACTAGCCGTCCCCGCACGTTAATGGGATCGGATCAAACGAGAAGATACCGACAGGGACAGGCCGCGCAGGATTTTGAACGATTAAAGCGATCAGGAAACTATCCCGGCCAAGCAAATTCCCCTTTTGATGCAGCGGCGTTTAATCAACTAGCAGGCAGCTACGGCAGCATGTCTCGGTCTCAACTGAACGCTTTGATGAGACAACAGGCACTCCAAAACAGAAACACCCAAAGGTCGCTAGGATCCACCGGGGGTTCTGCGGGAGGAACCATAGAGGAATACATTGCAGCCAATCCCGATATCAAAGCCAGTTATGACAGCCAAAAGTCTAGACTAGGCGCACAGACGCTTAAAGGGTTTGCAACGAATCACTACAACACCGTTGGTAAAAAAGAAATGGCGGACAACAAGCGAGCTCCGTTTACACTCGCAGCATCGCCCATGGCTCAGTCCTCTGCGGTTAATTTTAATAACCGCATAGGAGAAGGTAGTGACTACGAAACTCAAATTGAGGATATTACCCAGTACACCCCCGCTATCACCGCCAACACCGGGTTTAACCGCCTTTATGCGGAGGGCGGCCCTGTAAAAAAGCCTGAAGGGTTCGTGGACGGCGGTTCTGCCTCCGCGGACCTGAAAGCATTAAACCCAGATGACCCCTTGTTTATCACTGAAACCGTAGAGGAGGAAGTTAATCCTGATATGGTTAAGCGTGATATTCCCAGAATGGAATGGGACGGTGTGGATAGACCTACCCCGATGCGCCCAGAAACTGAAAGTAAAAACATGCTAGAGAACATTATCTCTGGTGCAGGCAAGATTCCCGACAGCGTAGGCAACTACTTTGTTCGTCCTGATGAAACAGGAGGCCCATCGCTTGTATCTCCTCGGCAGGTGGGTTCGGATTTGGTTTCCATGGGTGGCGCGATGTACGAAGGGCTTAAAGAGGATCCTGTGGGATTTACGTTGGATGTACTTCCCGTAACAGGAGAAGTACGCTCGGGTATGGATGCAGATAAGTTTTCTGATCTGGCTAACGAGTCCCGTGCTGCGGGGGACACTAAAGCCGCCGATCTATACGAGCAGATAGTGACGTTGTCCGCGGCAGGCACAATACCTTTAATGGGCATGGGAGCGCGCCTCAGTAGAAGAGCAACTATAAAAGCGGCAGAAGAGGCTATTAAAAAAGGAGCCTTGGGCGATGCAGCCAAGATGCTGGAAGAGATTAAAGCAATAGACGCATGGCATGGTTCTCCTCATGAGTTTAAAAAGTTTCGTAGTGATAAAATAGGCACGGGAGAAGGCGCTCAAATGTACGGTAGCGGCATTTATCTTGCTGATGCTTCAGACTTAGCAAAGACTTACCGACCCCGTTCTTTTGAAGCAGAAGAATTAATGATGGATAAGTATAAAGCAGCGGAAGCGGCAGAAGACTACGAAACAATGGAGATTTGGGAAAGCGCAATGATGCACGAAACTCCCGCTGAAATAATTAAAAGATACAGTTCTTCCGACTATTCAGACTCGATGAGACAAAAAGCGGCACAAGTGGCTGAAGAACTTAAAGAAATGCCTACTGAAGGAGGGTTATATAACGTAGCGTTAGGGACCACAGCAGAAAATCTCCTTGATTGGGACGCACCTTTAAGTAAACAGTCGGAAGCTATACAAAACTTTGCAGCAGAAGAGTTTACCAGAGAGTTAGGGATGCCACGAAACCATGAAAACTGGGACGGTACAGTTGCACTTAATAAAGAACAGTTAGACTCTCGGACAGGAGCTACGTTATATAACTCGTTGACCAATCGACTCTTTCGAGAAGGAAAGTATTCCTCTGATGAACAAGCAAAAGCAGCGGCAAGCAGCTACCTTAACGAAATAGCGGAGATTGATGGTATACAGTATCTTGATCAAGCAAGCAGGGACGCAGGAGAAGGCACAAGGAACTATGTTGTTTTTGACGAAAACCTAATAACTATAAAGCCTGACGATTTTGCTACTGAATCAGCCAAGATGCTTGATGAAGTGGACGCGGTCAACGCGCCACGGGCAGATTTAGATTTCTCTGCTACGGTTGTTTCAAAGATGCAAGAGATAGCGTTAAGGCCTTCCGTAGCTAGTGACCCAGTGGCTATGCGCTTTCTTAATCAAATCATGGATGACCCTGATGCAGCTATCGCGCAATACGCAAAGATAGGAGAAACTAACGGCGGTAAAATAATAAACACGGACTTAGTAAGAGAATTAAGCCCTGATTACCTTGCAGACAGAACCCTAGCTTTTAACGTCCATCAGCCTGCAAGTGCCTTGTCGGAAATCATGTTTAATAAGCGCGTTGCAGAAACAATGGGCGAAGAGGGCACATGGATATTCACAGGTGGTGGACCGGCCTCAGGGAAAACAGCAGGGTTATCTAAAGCAGCGGAAGAAGCCGCAGATTTAGTTTTGGACGGTACTTTGGCTAAGTTTGCTAAAAACGATGGCTTTATATCAAAAGCCTTAGAGTCAGGAAAAGATGTTCAAATAGTCTATATTGACCGCGACCCATTAAAAGCGTTACCTCTGGCTTTGATGAGGGCAATGCAATCAGGACGTCCCGTACCACTAGAAGAGTTTGCAAGAATGCACCGTGATGCGCGAGGTTCCATTAAAAAACTACATGAAAAATATAAAGACAACCCTAATGTGGATATTAAAATAATAGAGAATCAAAAGGGCATCGGTGGGCAGCAAGAAATTAGCATCGACAATTTAAGTGAAATGGATTATGATAAGACGATTACCGAAGGCTTTAAGATGCTAGAAGAAGCTCGACGTAAACCAGAAAAAATAGGAAGTGTAGACGGAGGAATAAGTGAAGCCATCTATCAAGGAACCAAAGGCAACTATGACCCCCCAGCAACGCAAAGCAAAAAAGGAAAAATTGCACAGGCTGATAATGGAGGGAATCAAGGAAATGGGGCCGGAGACCTTAGCCAACAAAAGGGCGTAAATGCCTTAGAAGTAGGCGTTGACGAGACCCTTAGCGGCGGTCAACGGCTAAGAAACTACACACCTGATAACCTAAAGACCCTCGAAACCCTTGCTACTAAAGCTACCGCAGGCACAAGAAAAGCAGATGCTTTAATAAATGCGCCTGTAGAAGCGGGAAGCAAAGTAGGCATACGTTTAAACCTTAATTCAAAAATCCCCGATGCGCCAAAAGGTTTAGATAAACTTCAAACACTTCATAAAAACAATTTTAACGGAAAAGCCCTTTCTTACGTTCCTTACGCCACAGTGGAAAACGTCACGTTTAACGTAAACCAAAAAGGTAGACAAGGAATAGCCGCTAAAATATCAAACATAGACGTGCCAGAGGCTAAAAATAAATTTCCTGCTATGTCTGTGGACGGTAATTATGTTCCCGACAAGAATGTCCTCTTAGACGGTAATGATTTTGTCGAGATAGGATTTAACCCTAAAGCACATCACTTATTTATCGACATGAACACGGGGCAAGCAGTGAAAGGCGCTGATCTGGCTACCGTGGTGGGCGACAGAGTGTATGCTAAAGGCATACAGTATTATAAAAAATCGGATGCTCCCGATCCTTTAAAGGCCTCCGACGGTACGGATTTACCGAGTCAGGTGAGATACCAAAAGATGAAACGTGGCGGACAAGTAGAGCGTGTGTATAATGACCGCAAATATATCTAGGACAAGACTATGCCTATAGAAAAAGTTGTAAACCTAGCTCCTGAAACAGACATGATCGAAGTCATGGAAGAAATGGAGCCTGACATAGAGATTGTCTTGGAGGAAGATGGCGGAGCGACAATAGACCTTGATCCCCAAGACGACGATGTAGATTTTTACAGCAACCTAGCCGAAGTGTTAGAAGACAATGAAAAGTCTCTTATATCTTCGGAGCTCTTGTCTTTATTTGAAGCGGACAGGTCCTCCCGCGGTGAGTGGGAAGAGATGTATTCTAAGGGTCTCGAGCTCTTAGGACTCAAGATAGAAGACAGAACTCAGCCCTTCAGAGGCGCAGCAGGGGCAGTACACCCCATGTTGACCGAATCCATTGTTCAGTTTCAGGCACAAGCTTTTAAAGAGCTTATGCCCGCCGGCGGTCCTGTGAGGACGCAAACTTTAGGCAAAGAAACGCTAGATAAGATCCAACAGGCTTCGCGCGTGCAGGATTTTATGAACTACCAGATCACCTCGGTGATGAAAGAATACACTCCAGAATTTGACCAGCTTTTGTTCTATACGGGCTACGGCGGCTCTACGTTCAAGAAAGTTTACTATGATGAGCAGCTTGGTCGCATGGTCAGCCGCTTGGTTTTACCGGATGACCTGTACATCCCTTACAACGGATCCAGTGTTATCTCTGAATGCCCGCGTATTACTCAGCGTATTGCGATGGATACTAATGAATTTGCCAAGCGAGTATTCGCCGGTGAGTACATTGATACTCCATTGGATCCCCAGAACGACCCGACTGGTGGCAATCAGATTAGAGACGCTATCAACCAGACAGTAGGTATCTCGCAAAGCGGAGAACCTGAAGAAGTTTTTTTACTGGAGTTTCAAGTTGATCTCGATCTTTCAGGTTTTGAAGACTTAAACGAAGATGACGAGCCAACAGGCATAAAAGTTCCCTACGTGGTTACTTTAGACGAGGCGAGCGGTAAAGTTGTTGGAATCCGTAGGAACTGGCTAGAAGGCGACGAGCTCAAAAAGAGACGAGAGTATTTTGTCCATTATGTCCTTGTAGAAGGACCGGGTGCTTACGGGCTAGGATTTGTTCACCTGATTGGCGGTCTGTCTAAAACAGCTACCGCGGCATTGCGTCAACTTCTTGACGCTGGAACACTTCAGAATTTACCGGCGGGATTTAAGGCGAAAGGCGCGCGAATAGCGGATGACGACCAACCTATCCAACCCGGCGAGTGGCGGGATATTGACGCAGGTGGCGCAGAATTGACGGCATCACTGATGCCTTTACCCTATAAAGAGCCTTCTCAGACGCTGTATACCTTGATGGGTTTTGCAGTAGACGCCGGAAAACGACTGGCTAGCATTGCAGACATGCAGGTAGGCGATGGAAACCAGCAAGCGGCAGTGGGAACCACGATTGCCCTGCTTGAAAGGGGCTCCATGGTCATGTCGGCCATCCATAAGCGCCTGTATTACGCTCAAACACAAGAATTTGAGATGCTTGCGCGTGGATTTGGCGAATATCTACCGGATGAGTACCCCTATGACGTGCCGGGTGCGTCTCGTTGCATTAAAAAATGCGATTTTGACCACATGGTCGCTATATTACCGATTGCAGACCCTAATATTTTTTCGGCAGCGCAGCGAATCACGCTTGCACAGACTCAGTTAGAGCTTGCTCAAAGCGCCCCTAACATGCACAACATGTACGAGGCCTACTATCGAGTGTATCAAGCCCTCAATGTGCGGGATATTGACGGCATATTGAAGGTTCAGACCAATCAAATGCCTAAAGACCCTGCGAGCGAGAACATGGAAGCGGCGGATGGTAAGGAATTGAAGGCTTTTGCAGGGCAGCAGCACGATGCACATATTGCCGCGCATTTAATTATGGCCTTATCGCCTTTAATCCAAGCGAACCCACTTGCAGCAGCCGGATTACAAAAACATATCCTGCAACATATACGGCTAAAAGCGGAAGAAGACACCGAAGCAGTGTTGTTTGAGCAGTATGGACTTGATCCAGACAACATGATTTCTGATCTACAACGTGAAGCCATGATTTCGATTAAGATTTCAGAATATATGATCGAGATGAAGGGAATGCAGTCCGAGTTATCTGGGGAAGGTGGACAAGACCCAGTGGTCATGCTAAAAGCTCAAGAATTGCAACAAAAAGCAGCTAAGGATCAAGCCGATATTGCGTTGAAGCAGGAAGGCTTACAGGTTGACCAAGCTAGAATAGCTCAAAACGCAGCAGGCAATGAAGCACGTATAAAATCTCAGCAAGGTATTGCTGAATTGCGTGCAGATGTAGCAAGAGAACGAATTTACGCACCTAGCAAACTTTAGGAGACAGAATATGCCCGGTTCAATGGCTCGTGATAAAAAAGTATTAAGAAACTTAGACGACGAAATATACAGGATTGCACCTAAAACCTATGCAAAAGGCGCTGAAGGCAAAGATGCTCGCGCAGAGTACGGTCGAATCGACCGAGAAAAAGCCTTTGAAAAGCGTAGAATGAATCGTATGGCAAAAGGTGGCTCCGTTAAAAAACAGACTAAGGCCGATAAGCTTGATGAGCGTCTTGGCAACATAGACGGCAAAGAAAGCACTAAGTCGCAGTCTTATCGTTCGCGCAGAAACGAAAGCAAAGGTATGACAGGCAAGAAAATGAATACCGTACAAGCGCGGGGCTGTGGTTTAGCCAAACGAGGTTGCGGCCCTACTCGTCTTTGTTAGCAAGGAGCTATAATGGCATCTGGCGTAAATCATTATTCCCGTGAAGGGAAAATGCACAAGGGTGGAACACACAAACACCCGGATGGCACGGTAATGACTGGGAAAACAATGTCTAAGCAAAGTAAAAAGCTTTATCACTTTGGCGATCTAAACAAAACCGCGCAAAAAAGAGCCAGAACTCAGTGGGGAAAGTAATATGCCTTTAAAAAAAGGCTCTAGCAAGAAAGTCATTTCTAGCAATATAAAAACAGAGATGAGCGCAGGCAAGCCTAAACGGCAAGCAATAGCGATTGCGCTGAGTAAGGCAGGAAAAAGTAAAAAGCCAAAGAAAGCAGCTAAAGGAGGGCCGATTAAGGCCCCCAGTAGTCGCACAGGTAAAAAACCTGCTAGAATAGTAAGAAAACGAGATGGCAATAGGCCAGTAAAAGTTTATTAACAAGCCTCCAGACGGGGCTATTAACCGTCTGCTTTCATGGAAACACGACCATGCTTGAATTCGCTGAAAGCGTATTGAAAGAAGTACGAAAACTACAGCAAGACTCCGAAGCCATTGTCCTTAACGGAACAGTGACTGACATGGAACGCTATCGTTTTCTGATGGGCCGTCTGGAAGGTATAAAGCTTGTGGATCAAATTATCCGAGATAAATTGGATAAACACTCCGAAGATTTTTAACCACCAGAAGAGGCACATATGGAAGCTGAAAAACTCACTCCTCTAGAAAAGAAATGGAAAGGAGAATCCGAAGCAAAAGAGTCGGAGTCTTCAAAGCCTGATCTTAACGACGCATATACCCCAGACGGCAAAGTCGCCAACGAAGGTCTTGCCGAGTCTATCCTTGATTTAATACCTCGACCCACTGGTTGGCGCATGGCTATTTTGCCTTACCGCGGCAGTGACAGCACTAAAGGCGGTATTCTTTTATCTAAAGACACACAACAGAGAACTCAGTTAGGCACTAATGTAGGCTACGTTTTAAAGCTAGGCGATTTAGCGTATGCCGATGAATCCAAGTTCCCCAATGGACCATGGTGTGCAGAAGGCGACTGGGTAATCTTTGGAAAGTATGCGGGATCCCGAATCCAGATAGACGGAGGCGAGATTCGTTTGTTAAACGATGATGAGATTTTGGGGATTGTTAATGATCCCGAAGATATTCTACATATGTGAGGGAGCGGTAGCGATGGCAAAAACTGAACCAATAAATCAAGAGTTAGAATTTAATGTCGGTGAAGAAGAGACGGAAGCGACGGTTGAAATGAACGAGGATGGGTCGGAGGCCCAAGTAGCGGCGGAAGATCCCCCTGTAGTCGAAGAAGTCGTAGAAAAAAAGCCTGCTGCTAAAAAAGAAACGGAAGACCTTGAGCAGTATTCTGATAAAGTAAAAAAGAGAATTGACAAATTAACGGCACGATTACGAGAAACACAGCGCCGGGAAGAAGCCGCTGTGGAATTTGCCAAAAACGTACAACAACAAAACGAAACTCTTCAGGAAAAGTATCAGAGGACAGACACAGAGCGGTTACAAGAGGCTCAAGGGCGAACAGAAAGCCATGTGGTAGCTCTGAAGCAAGTGATAAAGAAAGCCCGTGAAGAAGGCGACATAGACACTGAGACCGAAGCGCAGCAGCGTTTGACCAGTGTGCTTATGGAGCAAGACAGAATTAAACAGACTACTTCTTTGAAGCAGTCACAACCGGCTCCCGTAGCTCAACCTACATCACCTCAACCACAACAAGCCTCCGCGCCTCCCCGTCAATCGGACCCAAGAGCGGATGAGTGGGCCCAAGAAAATGAGTGGTTTGGCAAAAACACAGTGATGACGCATGCTGTGCGAGGGATTCATGTGGACCTAATCCAAAAAGAAGGGTTTGACCCAAGAACTGACGAGTATTATGATGAGATAGATCGTAGGATACGCGACATATTTCCTAGTGAATTTGAAGAAGTTCCTACGCCCACAAACAACAGGACTAGCCGACCCGTGCAAACGGTAGCTCCTGCAACCCGTTCCTCAGGGGTAAACAATACAGCACGCCGCACTGTTAGGTTGACCCCAAGTCAAGTTGCGATAGCAAAAAAATTAGGGGTTCCATTAGAAGAATACGCTAAACACGTTAAGGAGCAGTGAAGATGACCGAAGCGACCAAAGTACCAAAACTAAAACGCGACGCTCGAACCACGGAAACGCGGCAAGAGACGGTGCGCCGTAAAGCTTGGGCTCCTCCTTCACGACTAGACGCACCAGAGGCTCCACCGGGCTATAAGCATCGGTGGATTAGGGTTGAATCGGGTGGCGCAGATGACCGCGTCAATGTAGCAGCTAAACTCCGTGAGGGGTATGAGTTGGTACGAGCCGATGAATATCCTGATTTTGATTCAGGTGTTCAAGACGATGGCAAGCATGCAGGTGTTATATCTGTAGGCGGTTTGCTATTGGCGAGAATACCAGAGGAAACGGCAAATGAGCGTCGAGATTATTATTCTTCGAGAACCCATGATCAAATCAGGGCTGCCGATAATGACCTATTGAAGACGAATGTGAATTCGTCTATGAAAATCAATGCGCCAGAACGGCAGTCGAAAGTAAGCCTCGGAGGCCCACGTTCGGGTTCCGAATAACTTAATTTTAAAGGACATATATCATGGCTAATAACGATAAGGCCTTTGGCCTACGTCCGCTTGGTAACTTGGCTGGTACTGGAGCACAGAAGCAGTACGGTTACGAAATTGCGGACAATCAATCAGGAGCTATTTTCCAAGGTGACCTAGTCACTTTGAAAGATGGTTACATTTTACAGTTTGATCCCTCGTCGCATACAGCGGCAGTAGGTGTGTTCAACGGTTGTTTTTACAATGACCCTACAACACAAAAGCCTACTTTTTCTAACTACTATCCGGGTAGTATTAACATCACCCAAGGCAAGATTGTCGCTGATGTACTTGACGATCCTAGCCAGATGTTCATTATCCAGAACGATGGCACTTCTGCTGTAGCTAATTACGGCAAGAATGGAGACATCGTGGTAGGCACAGGTAACACAGTCACTGGCTTATCTGCCAATGAGCTTGATACCAGCACCATCGCTACAACTGCTGCACTTAACCTAAAAATCATTGGTCTTTGGGACGTACCTAACAACGCTGTTGGTGCGAATGCGGTAGTAGTGGTTAAAATTAACGAGCACCTCTACGGTAGTGCAGGCGTAGCAGGACAATAAGGAGAATAGATCATGGCTATATCAAGAGCCCAATTAGTAAAAGAGTTGGAGCCCGGTCTAAACGCCTTGTTTGGTCTGGAGTACAACACATATGATAGTGAGCACACTGAAATCTACGAAGTAGAGTCTTCGGACCGAGCTTTTGAAGAAGAAGTGATGCTTTCTGGATTTGGTGAAGCACCTGTTAAAGCTGAAGGATCTGGCGTTGCATACGATCAGGCCCAAGAAGTCTACACAGCGCGTTATACCAATGAAACTGTAGCGTTGGCTTTTTCCCTAACAGAGGAAGCAATAGAAGATAACTTGTATGACAAGCTATCTGCGCGTTACACAAAAGCACTAGCTAGATCAATGGCTACCACTAAGCAGATTAAAGGAGCCGCTATTTTGAATGGCGCGTTCACTACATCTCTTGGCGGTGACGGTAAGCCTCTTTGTGCATTAGATCACCCTACATTGACGGGTCCTGATCTCAAGAACGAGCTAACTGTTTCAGCGGATCTTACAGAAACTTCGCTTGAGCAAGCGTTAATCGACATTGCTGCGTATACAGACGAGCGTGGATTAAAGATTGCGGTACAAGGTAATAAATTGATTGTTCCTAAGGAGCTTCAATTTACTGCGGACCGTATCTTGAAGTCTACTCTACGTGTAGGCACAGCGGATAACGACATTAACGCTATGCGTAACATGGGCATGGTTCCTCAGGGATACGCGGTAAATCATTACTTAACTGATCCTGACGCATGGTTTGTCATTACTGACGCACCAAACGGCATGAAGATGTTTAATCGTGTTGCTCTTTCAACTGGTTTTGAAGGAGAATTCAACACAGGTAATGTCCGATATAAAGCTCGGGAACGCTACAGCTTTGGCTTTAGTGATCCACGCGGCATATTTGGATCGCCGGGTACTCCGTAAGGAAAACTGGGTATGGAAAAGGGAGCTTCGGCTCCCTTTTTTATTTGTACAGGCGTATTATAAGTGGTATATACTTATTAAATCGGGGCTAACCCGCGATTCTGACCGTCCCCGACGGACTACATGCAGACAGATTCGCTAAACTCGCATGTGAGGAATCTCAAATGGCTAAGACCACTTTTTCAGGTCCAGTTATATCACTATCTGGATTTGTACCCAGAGGCTTTAAAAATCAAGTTGTTTTAACTGGAACAGCTAATACTCTTTCTGTTTTACCTTACGTGAACTCCACTACCGGAGCTCAAATTGTAGGTAATGCAGGGAAAATGAATTTGTTTGATGACACTCTTGCAGGAGGAGCAGGCACAATTACTTTACCTGCACTTAAAGACACAACTCCTGAAGACCCTACAAGTCCAGATCAACAAAATGATTTTGGATCCGTTATGTCAATATACCTAGCTAAAGACCTTGCTAATGATCTTGTAATAAGCTGTGCGGCAGGTGACGTAATGACAGGTACAGCTTTGATGATAGGGGCCGCAGGAGCGGTAACAGGGTTTTCCTCAAATGCTGGAGGAGGAAATAACACTATCACTCTTAATGGTTCGACTAAAGGTGGTCTTATAGACACTGAAATCCATATCATGGCAGTTAGCGCAGGCACTTGGTACATCAACATGATTGGTATGGGTTCAGGCACAACAATTACACCATTTAGCACTGTTTAAATCTAAGGAGACAACTATGAATAATGGCAAAGGTATGTGGGGAGTTTCTGAAAGTGAAGAGGCTGAAGTTGTTGAAGAAGTTGTCGAAGAAGTGGTTGAAGAAGCTGACGACGAAGACTCAGAGTAGTCTTTAAAGGAGACTAAAAATGAGTGCAAGTAATATTTCAGCGGTAACTAAAAGCACGTCAGTAGCAGCGGTTTCGGGGCGATCTCGTTTGATGGGAGTTTACATTGTAAACGCCGTCACAGGAGCATCAAATGCCCAAGGTTCCGTTAACATTAGAAATGGGGCCACTGTTAGTGGCACTATTCTTCTTACGCTAAACGCTTCGACAGCAGCAGCAGGAACAAATATAGATATCCCTGACGGAGGAATGTTGTTTAGTGAAGGTATGTTTATCGACCTTCCTACAACATCTCCGGCAAATTCTATAACGCACGTTACACTTTTGTTTGAAGGAGGAGCGGCGGCTTAATGGCGTCTACTAAAGCTGTAAAACGCACTCCCTCTGGCCGTATTACCTACCGTGGGGAGTCTTTTTCAGGTTACAACAAACCTAAAAGGACTTCTGGCGGTAGTAAAAAATTTGCAGTGTTAGCTAAAAAAGGTACGGATGTGAAGTTAGTTAGATTTGGTGATCCGAATATGACTATTAAGAAGTCAAACCCCAAAAGGCGTGCAAGTTTTAGAGCTCGGCATAATTGCGATACAGCAAAAGACAAGTTTAGTGCAAGATATTGGAGTTGTAAAAAATGGTAGCTAAAAGAGGACTTTATTCAAATATTGCGGCTAAAAAAGCGCGTATTAAAGCAGGTTCAGGTGAAAAAATGAGGAAGGTGGGAGCCAAAGGAGCTCCTACAAATAAAGCATTTAAACAAGCCGCCAAAACCGCTAAACCTGCGAAGAAAAAAACCGGCAGATCAGTTAACAGAAAAACTAAGAGGTGATGTATGGCTGGACGTGGAATGGGAATAGCAACTAAGGGCGGAGGCGCTGTAAGAAGCGGCCCTAGAAATAAAGTATTGAAAACTAAGAGTAAAACCACGGGCATACCTATGTACAAAGATGGCGGCTCTGTAGGGAAAAGTTTCCCTGATTTAAACAAAGACGGAAAGGTTACCAAGGCAGATGTTCTAATGGGCCGCGGCGTCAAGAAAAAAAGAATGGGCGGCTCAATTAAGAAATACCGCAAGGGCGGAATGTGTAGCTAATGGCTACGTCTAACACAACAGACTTCAATCTTGCTATTGATGAGATTGTCGAGGAAGCTTTTGAGCGGTGCGGAATGCAGATGACCTCAGGTTATCAGCTTACTTCGGCTACTCGATCTTTAAATTTGTTGTTTTTAGACTGGGCTAACCGAGGATTAAATCTTTGGACGATAGAGGAAGCTACCTCCGCGTTAGTAAAAGGCACAAAAGAAGTTTTGCCCGGTACGGATACCGTAAATGTGCTTTCTGCGGTGATTAGGGATACGGTAGGTGGTCAGCAGCAAGATGTAAGTATTTCCCGTATTAGTCGATCTGAATACCTAAACGTGCCTGATAAACTTACGGAAGCACGGCCTACTCAGTATTATGTGCAGCGTCAAATAACACCAAAGATTTTTTTATGGCCGGCAGCAAATAAAGATTACACGCTTGTGTACTATCGAATCCGAAGAATGCAGGATGCGGGCGTTTATACCAACACAACCGACGTTAACTTTAGATTTCTCCCCTGTCTAGCTTCAGGGTTGGCTTACATGATCTCGTTGAAGTATGCCCCTGATAGAACGACAGGCTTAAAGACCATTTACGAAGAAGACTTTCTTCGAGCGGCTAAGGAGGACAGGGACACAGCAAGTGTTCACTTTGTCCCAAGTGTGGGTTAAATGGCGTATGCAAACGGTAAATTTGCGGTAGCCATTTGCGATTATTGTGGCTTTCAGTTCCCGTATAAAACCCTCCGCAAGAACTGGAAGGGTTTTATGGTGTGTCCCCAAGACTATGAACCTAAATCTCCGCAGATAGAGCCTTTAAACTATAGAGGTGATGCAATAGCTTTACGCGATCCTAGAACGGATAGAGAAGAGCCTGTGGTTGTGTTCGTGGGTTTACCGGGCGATTCTGCTTTCAACAGCATAGGAAGTGCTAACTACACCGCAGGAACTACTAACATGCAGCCCTTTCCTACTCAACGTCCGGTAGAGGGGGTGGGATCTGTTGGCACAGTTAAAATAATTCTTCCTACGACTACAACTTTAGCTGTTACTGTAGCAAATCCCGGTTCAGGTAATAAATACTACATAGATGGCGTTCAACAAGCGACACTGACATTAAACGAAGGTTCCACGTACAGGTTTGATCAGTCTGCGGGAACTAACGGAGGTCATCCTTTACGCTTTTCTACTACCTCTGATGGTACTCATAGCGGCGGAACCGAGTACACCGTGGGTGTGTCAGTTAACGGCGTACCGGGTAATCCGTCTGCCTACACGGAGATAGTCGTAGCGATTGGAGCCCCTCAACTTTATTATTACTGCACTAACCACTCAGGAATGGGTGGACAAGCCAATACGCCGTAAATGATTCTGGTGAAATAAATGACATACGATGAGTTAGTCACAAATATTAGAAATTATACAGAAGTAGGCAGTAACGTGTTTACCGATGCGGTAATTAACACGTTTATTACTATGGCGGAAAATAGGATACTAAGAGACATTGATTTAGATTGTTTTAGAGTAGAATCTACCGGCACAACCACACAAGGAAATAGATTTTTAACTGCGCCTAGCAACATTCTTACGCACCGTTATCTAATGACTACGATTGCTAACGTACAGACCTTTTTAGAGTTTAGGGACACGTCTTTTTTAAAAGAGTATTGGCCTAATTATACAACTCAAGGCGTCCCTAAATATTATTCAGTATGGGATCAAGACACGTTTTATATAGCGCCTACACCTAACGCGGCTATTGCGGTTCAAATGGGTTTTATTTCACGTCCCGCGCAGTTATCTTCAACAAACACTACGACATGGGTAAGCACAAACGCGCCGGAAGTTCTTTTATATGCGTGTTTAATCCAAGCATACAGCTACACTAAAGGTCCCGCTGAGATGTCACAGTTTTTTGAAAACAGTTATAGCCAGTCAATTCAAGCACTAGGAATTGAACAACAAGGCCGTCGTAGAAGAGATGAATTTAGAGACGGTATTATTAGAGTACCTCTTAAATCGGAGTCACCCGGACCATGATCTCAACAGTAGGCGGAGCAAAGATAGGAATAGCAACAGCAAGTATGGTTTCGGGGCGTGGTTTCACCCCTGAAGAATTGGTTGAACACGCAGTAAACGAGATTATTTCTATTGGAAATAACTCGCATCCTGTCCTACAGGCGCAAGCAGAAGCATTTAGAGAAGATATTAAAAACGTAATGCTTAACTACCTACGTCAAGCGGTAGCTTCTCACAATACAACATTAACTAACCGTTTTACGGATGCTGGGCATCCTGAACTCGTCAAACTATTAGAGGTTTAACATGGCTATTACAATTACAACGGCAATGCCCACATCGTTCAAAGTCGAGTTGATGAAGGGTAAACACGATTTCACCGCAGGAAGCACTACATTTAAGTTGGCGCTTTTCAAAGCTACTGCTTCAGGTAGTGGTACGTTTGGTGCTGCAACGACCAACTATTCGCAAATGGGTAGTGATGAGTTACCTACGGCCACAGGGTACACACAACTTGGTAAGCTTCTTACTTCAGTAACCCCGACTGCGGATGGAACAACAGCCATCACTAATTTTAGTTCTGTAACGTGGACTTCCTCTTCGTTCACAACATGCGGGGGGTTGATCTATGATACAAGCGACTCCAATTCAGCGTGTGCAGTGTTGAGCTTTGGCGGTGACCAAACAGTAAGTTCAGGTGACTTTCAGATACAATTCCCGACTGCCAGTGCTGCTGCGGCTATCATCCGTATTGCATAAGTAGGGTAATGCCATGAGCGCATGGGGTGAACGGCCTTGGGGCTTCAACAGATGGGGAGGTGAAGCCTCTACCACTGTAAGACTTGGACCCGTCTGGGGCGAACGCGGATGGGGAGAAGGCGCTTGGGGAGATAATGGTGTTTCTGCTGTAGGCACAGGCGAAGTAGGCACTGTAACTTTTGCTTACGGAAACATTACTATACCTACGGGCGTTGCAGCCACGGGAGCAGTAGGCACAGTAACACTAGATTATACAGGCCTAGTTAGACCCACAGGAGTAGCGGCGACAGGCGGAGTAGGCACAGTAAGTATTGTTGCAGCTTTTGATTTAACCGGAGTATCCGGTACAGGCGCAATAGGAGACTTCACGGTAGGGGTAAATGAGTTTATTATCCCCACAGGAGTTGCTGGAACAGGTGCAATAGGCACAGTTACTTTTAGTGTAGGTACTGTAGTCAGCGTCACAGGGGTAGCGGGAGCAGGTGCAGTAGGAACTGTAACCCCTGCCTACGATAGAAACGTAGCAGTGACCGGAGTAGGCGGCACTGGGCAAATAGGAACAGTAGCACCTACCATAGTTTTTGAAGTAACAGGCGTATCAGGCACAGGGGCAGTAGGAACAGTAACAAGTACGAGCACTGCGAATGTTTTCCCAATAGGGGTAGTTGGTACAGGAGCGGTAGGAACGGTAGTAATTGCAGGTTGGTCGGTTGTCCCTGACGCACAAACCCCAAACTGGCAAGTGGTTGACGACAGTCAAACACCAAATTGGCAACCCATAGACACAGAAGCGGCATAGGAATTAAACATGGCAACGTATGTAAATAATTTAAGACTAAAAGAAATCGCTACTGGCGATGAAAGTGGTACTTGGGGAACCAGTACCAATACAAACCTTGAGCTAGTCACCGATGGTTTTAGTTACGGTACAAAACAATTCGCATCTGATGCTAATGAAACTTTTACAATGCCCGATGGTACGGCAGATGCTACTCGCGGATTCTATCTGAAGTTTACTTCGGCAGGTTCTTTGACAGCTACCCGGACTGCTACGCTTGGGCCAAATACAGTTAGTAAGGTGTGGGTGATTGAGAACGCCACTACTGGCGCACAGTCTATTTCTATTAAACAAGGCTCTGGTGCTGAAATAACCGTAGCTAATGGCTCTAAAGTTATGGTTGTTACTGACGGTGCGGGGGCAGGGGCAGCGGTATTTAACGCTAATCCTACCGAGGCAGGTGCGGGTACGGTAACCAGCGTAAGTGGCACAGGTACAGTCAACGGGATTAGTCTTTCAGGCACGGTGACTAGTTCAGGCAACCTCACACTTGGTGGTACGTTATCCGGGGTTAACCTTACATCACAAGTTACAGGTACATTACCTGTCGCCAACGGCGGTACGGGTGCAACTTCTATAACTGCTAATAATGTGGTTTTGGGTAATGGCACTTCAGCCGTACAAGTTGTAGCGCCCAG
>UEXM01001749.1_pt1 | contig 17139 bp, 13 predicted proteins | sample 1796661 | NCBI WGS metagenome assembly UEXM01 (sample SAMEA4772469, study PRJEB27181) | metagenome | reverse complement strand
GTAATCAGGAGGTGCCGTTCTCCACGTTGGAAAGCCCGAAGCCTGATTGTTTTGTGCTGTGTCTATTGGCTCTGCCAAATAAACCGAACTAGTTTGGGCTAAGGAACCACCACCAATAATCAGCGTTTCATCGCCAACAGTACCAACACCGGAACGCAAGTATTCTGTGACCCAATACGAGATTACGGAATTAGTATCTGGATCTGTAACAGGATCGCTGATTCCATAATCCAAGCCGTAGATTGTGCGGCCATTTGTTCCAGCTAACCTAATCTTGGAATCATTGATGTTTTGGAAGTTATTAGAAAGATGCCAAGTAAAGCCATCACTAGAGAATGCTGATACATCCCCTGTTGTCGATACAATCGTAAACGAAATGCCATCATGACACGCAAGGTCCCAAAGTGCATTTACAGGAAGGTCGTGTGGTTGGAAGGTAGTTGGTGTGAGCACAGAGCTGACGTAAACCTTTTGACCCGTGAAGACCCAGAACCTTGGATTGTCTCCTTCTGTGCATAAAACCTGAAGAGGCACTTCTCCGCCGGGGAGGTCTACTACTTCCCACCCCCAGTCTGCATTACCAGTCTGGTCTTTCCTAAGCATTAACAACTGGTCTATGCCAGAGTTGTTGTGTCTTGCAATCGTAAAGGCAGTGCGTCCCTCTTTTTCGCCTGCAGCCGGCCCCCAGAGTTGATAGGTGGTGGTCATCCCATCTGGAATATCTGGCTGTTTGCCATACAGGTCGGCAGTTGAACGCATCGTATTAATCGTTGGATCAAAGTACGACTGTCCATTGTTTGAAAGAACGTGACCATCAAAGTAGAACGGGCTATAGACGGTAGTGTTTATCCGATTCCAGTTCTTCATGTCATACGAAAAGTGACTTTCGTAAAAATACAAATTTTCGTCGTATGACTTAACTACCCGATCACCGGCGTCTGGTTGGGCAGACCAGATACCGCTATTGAGACTAGAGTCAATCGTTCTCCAGTTTTCCCCGTCGGTAGACCAGTGAAGACCGTCCGTAAAAATACCGTCGCATGCTACGAGAGATTTATACGTCTGATGAGGCTGTGTAACACCATCTACTTTGTATTCCTCGAATATCTGCACTTTCTGCCAGATAAAGTTTGAACCTGATCCGGGTAGCTGCCCACCGTCATTGCCTCCGCCTCCTCCTCCAGTTAAGAGGTCCTCTACGTTTCCCTTAGTCATCAAGGAGTCAGATGATGTGGCAGTGTAGGCACTTCCGTCGTTCTTCTGTAACGTGGCTTGTCCGTTAGTGGAAACGGTGACGTCCGCACCCAACTCTATGGAAGCGTCTCCAATTTCATTTCTACCTGCACTGATTTTTGCTGTTTCAATGCTTGAGCCTGTGGCACCAACGAAAGCGCCATCAGTTTCCATTGACCAGTTACAGCCAACAGGACCGCTACCCGTATTAGAATTGAAAGCGATTCGGTCAGAACCAATAGCAAAACCGCTTGCTGCTTTTGACCAAATATAATTACTTGAAGCACCTAAACCACATAGTGTGCCGCCAGTATAGTCCGCATCGTAACCACCAAAAACAAATTCTTGATTAGATACATTTATGGTGAGGACCGCATCCAACTCTACGGAAGCGTCATCGGATATTGTGCCTGAAATACTGCCACACTTTATGTAATTGAAATTATTGTTTCCAACAAAGCCGCTATCCTCAGTCATCACCCAAGTCGGCTCTGAGGCACCATCCGTCCAGTTAGAATTGAAACGGATTTCGTTGGAACTAAACGCAAGGTCGTGACTACGGGACAGGATATAAACACCGTCACCGCCTGCGACTCCTGATGTATTATCACCTATGGTAATATTCTTGGCTGGATTGCCTACGTTTAAGTAAAAAGCCCCAGTGGAAACGATGACGTTCGCACCCAACTCTACGGAAGCATTAGTGGCTGGGTTGTCTGCTCCAACTAGCTTATTAACTTGCACATCGCCATTAAAAATGGACGGTGCTGTACCGCCAGCAACAAACGAATAGTTCGCTTTGCCGATCTCAATATTTTCGTTTGCTTCAAAACCGCGATTGCCTACGGTGCTGAGAGTTAAACCTTGAGTGTAAAAACCTCTCTGAACAACATCCAGTGGCTTGTTTGTACTCCGTGAGTCATTCGCCCGAAAGTGCGTAAGTTTTGTGGCTTTAATTCCTTCGCCAAACTCTGGTTGACTTTCAAAGGCAACCATTGATGTACTTGGCTGGCTGTCAAACTTCGGTGCCGCCAAGAATCCCATCTCTTCGACTGTGGCCGAACCAAAGCCCATGTAGGAAGCAAAGTTGACGTTGGGCTGTCCGAAATATCCATGACCGATGTTGCCGTCATTACGGACGTAAATACGTGCCGCCCCCCCAGTGGAAACGGTAAAGTTCGTACCCAACCCTATAGAAGCGTCTGTTGAAAAGGCCGTTCCCACAACCTTTGAAGTGCGAACGTCTCCGTTGAAGGTTGACGGTGCAGTACCCGTTTCAACTGAAAAGTTCTTTTCGCCGTCTACTGCAATGTTTGTTGAAAACGCTACATTCTTTGTTGTCCCTGTTAATGATGTATCGACAATCCGAACACCATTCATTGTTGCGGCAGTTCCAGTTCCTGTACTGGAGCCTGTTACGAAGTGATAAAAGAAGTCGGCCGCAACAGCAGCACCTAGATTAGCCTGAGTCTTGACTGCCGATACCTCATCTGCGTCCGCTGTAATGATCTCAGGACTGCAAGTAATACCAGACAATCCTGTTGCGTTCGTTGGCACACTATTCACATACAGACAGATAGGATTACTTCCTGCGTTGCCGATTCCAACCATACCGCGTCCATTAACAGCCAGCCTGTTGTCAACGCCCGCAGTGGAAATAGCGAACGTATTCTCAGACGGGGAGGCGAGGATGACGGTTACAGGAGTGCGTCCGTCGGTGATTGGCAATTCGTGCGTGCCTAACGCCTTATTGTCAACATAGCTCTTCGGCACAAGAGAATCATTGTCAGTAGGCTCATACGAATCAGTCCCACTAACTCCATCACGACTCTTCAGCAAGACCTGCTTCTTGGTGTCGTCGGTCTGAAATCCGTAAATAGTTAAGTCTTCGTCGTCTTTAACACTTACTACATTCGTATTAACTTGATCAGTCGATACGTTTAAGTAGAAGAAAGCACCAGTGTGGGCAACCAATAGCCTTGTAACAAAATCAAGTTCGCTGGTATTTGTTGGGTCTCTTGTTGATATAGCAAACTGGAAGTCGTTCGGTGCGGACAGTTCAACCGTTTGACCGTAATCAGTACCATCGACTTTTGCAGGATCTGTGCTGTCGTAGATAGGCAGCTTGGGGTCATCTGCCTTGAGGTCTACCCAGTCAGTGCCGTCATATACTTTTACTTTTTGGTCAGCCATTATGTCCCTTACTCTTGTACGAGCCAGAAGTCACCTGTGCAGGCATCTGATATTCCAGTAGGAGTTCCGTCACCTGCATCTGTAACTTTGTACACTCTAACAGGCTGTGGAATCTCCATTGAGATCTTGTAGTTAGGCTGCTCAGTTGTTCCACCGTCCGTAGCAACTGTTGCGTCTGCCGTGTAGTCGCCGCATGGCTTGAAGGACACAGGAGCGTCCGATGTAAACGTAGGTGCTTTTCCGGCTTCCCCCTGAGGACCCTGTATGCTTCCCACATTTATCCATGTATTATTGTCGGCGTCCCAAACCCACAGGTCGCCACTGATAAGCCAAGCGTCACCGGGGTTTCCAGAGGCAGGGAGATCGCCTTGTGTAGGTTTTTCTCCTAGAATGTTAACGCCAGTTCCAGCCTCACCCTTTTCGCCCCTGATACCGACAGGCACACCAACTGCAACATCGTACACATTCTTTGTGGTGTCCGATGCGTCAGTATTCAGGGTAAGAGTAAGAGTAGCCAGACCCGGAGTGCTGTCATCAATGTTAGCAACATTGCTTGCTGAGCTTGGCGGTGCAGGGCTAAGCTCTACGGATTTACCGTCAGCACCGGCAGCACCGTCGCCACCCGATATACTAACCCATCCAGTTCCGTCAAATACTGCGACATCTTTAGTTGCCATTATCGTCTCCTTAGTTTCTTGATTTCTTTTGTTCGAGTAGGAAGTTTGCCAGATTTCTTCTTTAGGGTTTTTTCAACACGTTTAAGTTGTGCGGTTCTCTTGGGGAGCGACTTAGGCTGCGGAGCTACACGACGAGTGCCATCTGACTCAAACCAGATGTCCCCTTTTTTCATGCCGTCCGTAGGCTCGTCCGTCTGAGGGCCATAGTACTCAGGGATGTTATGTATCGCGTCTGCCGTTTTTCGTGCGCTGCTTTTAGCCATAAGTGTACCCTTCAATAAGCACTGCGTACCCATTGGTACTATCGTTGATGCCGCCTGTGCCAAAAACCTTTGTTCGATTAGAGAAATTAATAGAAACGTAGTTTTGCCCGGACGGCCTAACTACAGCATTGATTTCTGCTTTTAGATATGTCTTGCTATCTTTGCCCACCAGCGTGACAAACCCCATAACGCTATGGCGTTCTCCAGAAGCAAACTCATTGCCTTCAGGATTTTTTAGCTTATTCTTATTGACTCTCAATTCGACATTCACGTTTCCCCAATAAGGGTTAGCAGTCGTAGCACTTCCGGGCGAGGTGTTGTACATGCCACACATTTCACCTTCACCGGGATTGGATGAACTAGTGGCCTTTACCCATTGGTCGCATTTGAATGTGATGGGTGCCAGCGTCTTTTCTGTTGTCTCTGTGTAGTCCTCTTTCTTTAAGTATGTGTTGTTTGCATACCGAAGGTTGATAGGATGGCCGTTGCTTGTTGGGTCTTTGAGGTAATTGAGGAAGACCTCCGGGTTAGGATCATCCCTTTCCCATGTAGCATGAAAGCACTTCTTGGCACCATCATTATTATTTCCACTATAACAATAGATCGTCATGTTAATTCCGCGACGAATCTTAAAATGTCTGTCTTGAGGGTTGCTTGCATCACCCTGAAAATCAAACACAGTGTTACTGGTGGATTTAATCTCTCTAGTAAATGTGTTTACTCCTGTGAACGTGTTGTTTCCAGCTAATTCAGCGTCACCAACATTTACATCTATGGTTCCAAGTGCTTCGTTCAAGAAGTCTACATTGACGACATCGTTACCTTGTTTTGGATCAGCAGGGCCACACCCGACGATCTTGTTGTCCCTCATGTCTAATACGTCGTTCATCCTTGCTGGGATGTTGAACGTAATTGCAGAATCTGGCTGAACACGAAAAGCATTGGTGTCGTCGGCAGTTTTAACCCTGAACTCTTGATCCTTTACGGTCAGGTTTCCATCTTCTACGGACACTGCACCCTTAATAGTGCCGCCTGACTTGTCAAACTTCTTAGCCAGTTCTTCAACCACATATTCCTGAGTGGCTAAGCCAGATGGGTCGAATGAAGACAAAAGCACTACGCCATACTCAACGCCTGCAAGGGGCTGACTTGCTGAACGAACAAGAGAGACATTGAACAGTCGGTCGCCTGCTACTGCCTCAACCCTAAACTCTGCAAACGTATCTGCTTGTCGGCCTTGAACGTCAGCAGGAACGATGTTGCCAACAGATGATCCACCAATCCTGATTACATCATTCTCTGTAACACCGTCCCAGTCAGGAGAACCATCAAGTGCGTTTTCCGCAAAATACAAAACAGATGCGTCTGCCCACTGCTCTGCTAATTCGCTTGCCCCCTCCTTCAGGATTGTAAACTCACCATCACGGGGAATCTGCGAATCACCTTCAAACAGATACCTTGCATCAAGGGATACCGATTCGATCTGACTCACACGAGTTTCAATAGATTCAATTTCACGATCTTGTTCTTGATCAATAAGTGCTTGGTCGGATGCTTGATCGGAAACAGCATCTGTTACCACCTGCTCCGTTATGTAACTTTGCTCAAGAACCCACTCTTCGGTTGCCAAACCGTCTGGGTCAAACTCATCTGGTATCTCAAGATCATCTATCTTGTGTAATAAATGCCAGTTAGCGTCCTGCTGAGTGGAAAGGCTATTGCGTGTCAGCCAGTCCTTGTACCCCTGAGGTGTAGGCTGTGTCGTGTCTTCTCCAAGAAGTGCAATGTCGTTTGTTGTTAGTACGCCCGGTGCAACTCCATCAGCAGCCTTCAAGGAACGAATGATTACTACATCGCCTACAGTAGCTGGCTCCACAAGAATGAGAGCAGTATCATCAATAGAATAGTCTGTTACAGGTACAAGGCTGACTCCATTAAGAGCTACGTCAAACCCGTTAATGTTTACATCGTAAGACTTACCGTTGTCGTCAAGGCCTTCAAACCTCCGCAAAGGCTCGCCCTCTTGGACAACCTTCACCCAGAAGGTGTAATCCATAGCGATTAAGTCGCCATCACTGCCGCCACCACTACTAGAGACCTGCTGGACACTTCCATCAGAGTCTAGTGCGTACAAAATCATGTCACTGTAGTTCAGTGCCAGCTCGCCCGGAAGTAGTTCAGACGGATCCGGGGGTAGCCCCGGCACATCCGACTTCTTCGTTTGTATCCTGTATGTCATTTTTTCTTCTTCTGGTGCCAGTATGGTGTACTGTTCTTGACCGCCCTGCGATGAGCCTCCTTCTTACTGATACTGGGGTCTTTGGACTGCTCATACTTTGTTTCACGATCAACGATATCCTGTGCCAACGCCACCTTCTGCGTTGCTACAGGACGATTCTTTGACTTGTGTTTTATCGCTCCATCTACATCCATCCCTCGTTCTTCAGCTACCTTTTTGACATCACTTGAATCTGATACCCATGCTTTCGGGTCATAAATTCCACGTTTGTCTGCTATGCCACCAAAGTAATACTTGCCTGCCGGATTAACACCTGCCGCTTTCGCAGCAGCCACCATTCGATCTGCCTGACGTTTAGGTATTTTGTTCAACCACTCCATGTTGTTACGGCCCTCAAGAAAAGCCCTATCAGTCTGCCCCGTCCCCGGAGGTTGACTTAAAGCGCACATTTCAGCGAACCTCGGATTCTGCCCATCCTCAATCATCGAAATGTAATGAGCTTGAACGTACGCCGGTGCTTCAGCTATTTCTAAAGGTAGTTCCATCATGTCTTTATGTCTCTTTTAGGGGAAAAATGGGTATTAGACCATTAACTCAGGCGGTACTTGATCCGGAGGGACGGCTGCACCTTCAGGTGGCGGTAATGCCTGCTGCTCCTCAGGCGGCATCTCTTCTGGAGGGGCCTCCTCCTGTGGTGGACCTTGCTCCATCATTTGCTGCTGCATAGGGTCAGGCTGTGGCGGTGGGGGGATCATGTAGGCAGTTGCGTCTATATCCATAGAATCTGCCCAGTCGGATATAAGTGCGTTGAAGGGCTCTACAACGCCTGCTCCAATCAGCCCCTGCAGGACAGGCCCAAGGACTTGCATCGCATTATTCATCTGCTCAATACGAGCTGACTTGTTCTTCTTACGTGCGCTGCCTGCCTCAATCTCATAATCGTATTCCCGTGCGACTTGATACGGGTCGAGATTCATTACGTGCTGATCCCACGCTGCTGCTCCAAGAGGACCAAGAATAGGCTCTAAGTCTTGAGCAGTAAGTAACCAACGTGTTGCAACGGCTTCCTTCCGGGAAAGGATTGTCATTGAGTTCTCTAAGCATTCCGCCATGTCGTCAGGACGTATGCTGATCTGATCAGTCTTCACCGATGCTTCTGTAGCTGACCGTATCTGCTTGTCAGTCATGCCGTAGACAAGCTCAGTCATCCCTAAGCGTTTATCAGCGAGTTGAGTCACAGCGTCAATTACTTGCCAAATTTCTCCAGTAACGTCTGGTAACTGGAATACGCTGATTATATCATTTACACTGCGACCCAACATTTCGCTGACTTCGACAATCTTGAACCCAGCTTCACTTTGAGAAAGAATTTGGTCCTTGATGTCTTGATCTGCTGCCTTGCTAACACCTAAGAGAGTTTCACACGATGTGGCTACTCTCTGCGCTAGAAACGAATACGCCCAACATAAGAATCGTAACTCTGGGATTGCTGGCTTAATATGACTGATAGGCCAGATATATCCCGGCTTGCGGTGAGGTGTGTACGTTGTGAACGGCCAACCATTCGATCCATCAGCCCAGAACGGAATAGGCCACTGCACTGCTGTAAATAGCGAGTCAGGTACACCTTCTTCGTTGACTTCCTCACCAAGCATTGCTGGCTTAATGTTCAGCGGATAGTCAACCCCCTCGGCAACAACAATATAGGCGTTCTCGCCAATCCCATCGAATACTCCTTTAATGTCTTTGGGTGCGTCTTTAAGCCTATCCCCAAGGCCGGTTTTACTCCAGATTTTCCAGTAAACGCAAAGATCATTCGTCTTACCAGTTGGCCCCGAAGTACGCTGTCCTGTACCGTCATAATTTCCAAACACAACTTGTTCTTGGGATCGTGCATTCTGGGCTCCCTGCCTGTCTATGTTTCCCCTTAACGCTCCTTCATCAAGGTTGTACTTCTCAGCTACTTCATGTACTGGGTGAACACATCGCTTCGCACACCAAAGAATATCTTCTACTTCTGTCGCATCAGGATCCATAAGGAAGTTATCAACACTGTCAGCAAACGAACCAACAAAGCGACGACCGTTAGGCATCGTCACCATCTCGGTCCACATAACTCCACAGCCAGTAATAATTCCTTCGTCAACCATTCGACGTGCATGCGTCTTTAGGTCCAGCTCGCGCGGCGTATAATTTAACACGCGACCCATCAAGTCAGCGACGACTTCACGCACACCAGCTTGCATTGAAACCACGTTCACCATTTGCTCGTACTGCATCGCCATATTAGGGTCAGCAACATTTATCCCAAGAGCTTCGGGAGGAACAATCGGCAATGGCTGTGGAGTAACCTGCCGTACTGGGTTGCGATGGTAGATTACAGAACCAAAGAGTTTGACAGCTTCAAACACCTTATTAATTTGCATTCTAAATCCGGGTGGATTAATCGTCCGGTTGTAACCACCTTCACCCCGCGAGTAATTGTCTTTCCAGAACCAATTTGATTCCCCATCAAAGAAATTACGTGCTTCCCACGCATCATCATTGAATGACTTCTTATGTTTGTAAGCCTTGCTAATCTTGTCCAGCCAGTTGGTGGCTAAATACTTGAGTACTTCGTCAGGAGTTTCGGCTCCCTTAGGTATCTCTTTCTTCGATAGAGGTATTCCGGTCTGTGGTTGAATTGACATTATTGCTCCAAATAGTCAGCGGCGTTCCTTAGGAACTCGGGGTTGTCTTTGAATCTGCCAAGACCACGATTGCAGTTAGTGCAAAGCAGACCTCTGACCTTGCCCGTCTCATGGCAATGATCGACTGCTAACTCCATGACTTGACCACTTTTAGTTACAGAGTTCTTGGACTTGTGCTTTCCGCATATCTTGCAACATGCTTCCTGCTGTTCTTCCATGTCCCTGTACTCGTCGAGGGTAATACCAAACTTGGACTTAAGCCGAGCACTCCTATGAGAATCCCTGTTATTGGCATACAGATCAGCAGCGTATTGCCTTCGTTGTTCCCTGACTACAGGGTTTGAACGAAGTTCCTTGGCTCGGGCGAGTTGTTTCTCCCGAGTCTTTTGGTAGTACGCCTTGTTGTAGGCCTGCTGTGCTTCTTTTGATTTCCAGCCCATTATTTCCCCTTCTGGGATGTTCTTGTCTTATTTGCAGACTTTTCGGACGTTGCCATAGCACTGAATTTGGCCTGCTTCATCTTCTTCATGTCTAAAGTGATCTCAGCCTCAGACCAGCCACCCATGGCGGCTAAGCTAGGTTTGTCCCTTAAAACAGGGTTATCACGGTGCCTGATAGCTACCTTTTCGACAAAGCCTACCTCTGGAGTGAATACCAGCAGATTGGTAGCATCGTTGTGCATGGCCTCTGAAAGGCACCATCCAACATAGGGCTTTGCGTTGTCATTATGGGGATCGGCGTGGAATTTAACTGGATCACCGACTCGTAGTATTGGGGCTTTGAACTCTGGCATGAATATCTCTCCATTTTTTCTGCTTCTTAAGGATAAAGTCACCGGCCACCGGGGCCGAGACTGACGTAGTTCTTCTTCTCTTGCTTTCTGAGTTTCCTGAGGTTTTCGTAATGCTTGACGAGCCAATGGGTTTCCCCGACGTCTTTGATAGGTGGCTTGTGATACCTTGGACGAGCTGCACACATATATTCAAGGCATTGGCAAGCATGAACGTCTCCTCGTGTGTTTGGTTGGTCTGTAACTATCATGGCTCCTGCGGCATAGTTCGTCTTCTTCTTGTACCGCTTCATCTCTCTCTCAAGATCAGGACAGGTAGCTCGCAAAACTCGTAACTGCGGCGTACCACGATCTCCTCGTATGTGCATGTACTTCTGAGTCTCTGCCATCCTTCCTTGGACGTCATCTGAACCAGCTATGAACGCATGACCGCTAATCGTCGACTTAATGTCGTGCTTCCTGAACTCCTCAGAGTATATCTCAACAGGCAGACGGCCAGAGCCAATTTCTCGGATTTTACCACCGTGCATATCCATGAAGAACGCATGATACTGCTGACCGTGCGTTTTCTGCAACATCGCTTCGCCAAACTTATAGGCGTTGCACTGACGAATGTATAACTCGTCATATATCAGCAAAAGATCGTCACTAGGAGGCACAGCAGCAAAAAGAGCAGCAGTAACACTGTGTCCGGGGTCAATCGCAACATATCGACACCAATCTGGAGGAACAACATTGTTTGGAAGTGCCGAACGGTCGTAACCATGAACACTCATGTGGAAGGTTGGGTAACATAGGATAGAGTCAGTGACGAACTCACCCTCGGCTCGCATGCGAAGCACATCGTCGCCCAATGCTGACCAACGCTCGACATTCTTCGCTTTCTCTTCTGCATCTATATGAGGGTTGTCTAGGAACCTAAGAACAAAGCGTTCTATCGTTCTGTTCTCTCGGTTCTCTTCCTCTTCCTTGTCACATCGCTCGCTTAAACCCAATAGAGCATCGTTTTTACTATGAGGCATGGCCGACCACACCAAACAACCTTTTCTATCTGCAAGACGTGCTTGCATTTCCGGGAGCCACTGTTCATTTGCCACGTCCTCATCCAGATGTACCCTATCGGCCTGAAAACCTTGGGGAGGATCACCCTCAGAGCTAAAGAAGAATATCTGCCAACCGTTGTAAAGCTCACAGCTCTGTATGTAGTTGGCACTCTTCAACAACCATGAGGTCTTCTTTATAAAACGGGGAGGGATCATTGGAGGTGCTGGCTTTGCTTCCTCCTTGCGGTCTTTGTCACCTACAGGGTCGTAGCCTCGCCACGCATTGGTCTTCTCATCCCGGATGATCTTGAACGCACCAGCCTTAAACAGCATCGGGTAAACAACCATCCCAATGTGCTTCCAATCACGACCAATGATTATGAGGTTGCCGTTCTTCTCAGGATACTTGTCATGGGGATCCTGATTGGTTACTGCACGAGCATCTTCCATGAACGTAGATAAAGACTTGCCTGACCTGTTACCGCCAATTACAAGGACTTCACTCGCCTTGCACTTGTGCATCTCCTCCTGAATCGGAGTCGGGCTGTACATCTTCACCGCTTCGCATGACCTCTGAGATATCTCCGCTTGGAGGTCCGTCAACTGACGTCTCTGCGAGCCCGTGGTCTGTGAGTCCAAGGAGATCGGGTTCACTTGGTTGCGCTTCGATAACTTGGTAGTTAGCGGCGATTCCTTCGAGTCGTTTGTCGAGTTCTTCTTCAAGCTCATCGTCTGACCATAGCTCCAAAGGTTTCTTACTTGCACCCATCTCGCTTGTCTGGACCGTAAGCTTGGTAATAGCTTCCAGCATTTTTGTGCGGGTCGCTGAACCCGGAGGGGCATCGTAGTACTGCTTTACTAGCATACTGGCGAAGCCACCTGAACCACCGAAGAGAGTCATTACCCTTTCCAGTACTTCGCTCACATGAGGGACGTTCTCGCCGCCTCTGGATGCACCGCGAGTGAATAGACGACGTGCCTGTTCCTCGATACCGGCTAGGGTCGCCTCTTCCTTCTTGACGACACGATCTTGAGCCATAGTGCGTAAACACTCTGGACACGTAGAAGTCCGGCTGTTGTGCGTTTCGCCACATTTTCCGCATACCTGTTCAGCCACAATAATCCCTCATTGCGGAGAGTATACCTATGTATAGGTATCTTGTTGCTAGTTTTTGCTAGGTTTTCTCATTGCTTCATAGCAAGAACGATCCCGGCGATACTCAGCAGTGGGGCTGTTAGGACGGCCAATAAGGCCGTAAGCTCGCAGAGTAGCCGAAACTCTATTAAGGTCTGCTCGGGTATTAGCATCTTTTTTACGCTGTTCTAGCGTTCTATTGTCATAGATCATATCCGTCTCCTTGGGGGTAGCATTATTGTATGCAACAGGGGCAGAAGGTACAAGACCAACTGCCCCTGCCGAGTCCCCTACCCCAAAGAGGTCCCCTATATTTCCTACATTCCGTGAGCTTCTGAGCCCACGACGAGTTGACGGCTTAGCTCAAGTGGAGCACCGTCTTTATCGAATGTATTGAACTTAGTGCCAATATCTGCATCGCCTGATGCGACAGCAGCTCCAGCCGTTGGGCCGCGAACTACTACCCAGCAGACTTCGCCTACTTTGACAGGAGCTGTAAGGTACTCGTCAACAATCCCGTAAAGGGTTGCGACTCCACCTTCAGTCACGCCAAGTGGTCGTGCATTTGTTGGATCAAGCTTGACTAGATCGCCGCACTGAAGAACAGCGGCACCGACATTCTTTACTGCGACACATTCGACTGTCAGATTGCTGTACAGTGCTCCAGTGCTTGGGTTCTCATCTCGGAAGACCGAGTGTTGCCCAATCACCGACAGACCGTCACCAACCTGCAAGTCTTGTTGGTTATTCACCGAGTCATAATACGCGACGTTGATGCCAAGCGTCTTGCCGCGATCAAACTTCGGATCTGAAGTTAAAGTTGACATTGCTTATCTTTCCTTTTCCCTTAAGCAGGTTGTGGTGAGAACTTGACAAAGTTACGTGGACTCTTGAACTTCATGTTGGCAAGTACGCTTACAGCGTAACGATGCGCTTGAAGTTCTTCATTGTAGTAAGGACCTTCGCCGGTCATTAACTGGCCTTCCATACACTTCATTTCCATGTTTCCGATGGACAAGGCGTACCCTGTGTCGGATGGAATGGCGTACTCGGTCGAAACTTCGATGCCGTCCATTTCAACTACATCACCGAAGCCGTATGACTTCAGGCCAGCAGTCTTCGTAACGATTGCTCGCTCACGACTGTCTAAACGGTTGAGGAAGTCAATGTAGAGCTTCCTGTTAAGTAACACGAGATCAATCTGTGATTCCTTCGTGTCGTTTCGCTTGGCATGTTGGACACCCTCTCGGATGGCCTCGATGCACTGATCCTTCCATGACGTTGTTGCGCCACCGAAGAAGCTAGAGTTGTAGTTAACTACCAGCGGAGAGTAGTAATCATACTCTGGGTCTACTGGTACATAAGGCCATGAGCCAGCTTCTCGCTGTGCTCCACCAAGAGCACCAAGCTCTGTGCTAAGGCCAGCATAGATGTCTTCAGGCCAGAGGAATGGATCCTCCGCTCGTGCAGCGACTTCGTGTGAACCATCATCAATGTTAACTGAACCGTTTACACCGAAGATAGACTCAAGACCATGCCATCGGTTTTCGTTGCCCGGAAGATTTCCGTCAACATAAATCTCTTGGCCAAGCTGCTCTTGCATGGACTCCTGCAAACGACTTGCCATTTTACCGGCTACGTCGATAAGCTGGGAAACTCCACGGTTTTCGAGCATCTCTCGCTTCGTTACCATATCGGTTACGGAATAACCACGGTATGGCAAGTTCGCTCGCTGCCATAGGTTGTGTCTTGCGAAGACTCTCGCTGACTCACCCGTGTTCGAGGTCACAGGCTGATTACGGTATCTGACTTCCCAGTCGAAGCCACGACCACCCTGATTCATTGCGACACGACCGCTGCCTTCAAGAAGTGCAAAAACTTTGTACTTACGAAAAGTAGCTAGCTCTTCCTCCTTCAAATGAAGGACTAAGGTCGTACCAATCGTCCTTGCCCAATCAGTGCTTGACGCCATTAGTCTGTCCTTTTCAAATTAAGTTGTCTCTTTGAAGTTGTGACTTCAACCTCTGCTCAAATGATTGTCCACCCCCATCGGATGAACCTTGCTTTGGTTGACCAGCCGAGCGACTCGGGTTCCGAGAAGCTTCCCTTCTTAAGAACTCTATGTCCTTTTCAGCGGAATTTTGTGCAACGGGAGCCGCTGGGGCCTGTTGCGGAGCTGGTGCTGCTTGCTGCTGGGGTAAACTTTGCTGGAATTGCTGAGCCTGCTGCTGCTGTGCCTGAGTGTCTCTGAGCCTCATATATAAGTCTCTTTCGACCATTGCTGTTGCAAACTCCCACCTCTCTTCGGCACCGGCAATGCCCATACCGGCAGCCTGCTGGATGTACTGCTGAACAGCCAAACCCTCTTTTGTTGGTGTCTGACCATCAGCCTCATAAAGCCAATCCTTGTTCTCTTCTTCAAGATTGGAAATGTAACTGTGTTCGTCACGATTACCAAGCTCTTGCTCAATCATCTCCTGAGCAATCTGCTGAGCCTGCTGCTGGATCATCGGACCCAACGCCTCTTCTGGATTGTTCAAAAAGTTCTGGGCAAAGTCCGCACGGTGCTGAAGATGATTCTCTAGTGCATACCTCGCATCCAACGGAGCGTTCTCAGCAATCGCATCTCGCCCAGATTCGTCCTTGACAAGGTAACGCTTGTGCTCAGGCTTAACCTCCGGACCCAGCCATGGGGCTCTTTCTTCCTTTTGCGGAGCTTGCGGTGCAGCCTGTTGAGGTTGCGCCTGCTGAGACTGACCATTACGCCATTGCTCAAAAGCGTCCTTGTGTTCCATGTATTCTTGAGCATACGGAATAAGCTGCTGGTATTGCTGCAGATTTCGCGTAGCCGACTTCTCTCGCTCCATAGACTCATAGAGACTGCGGGCAATAGATGTGTCGTCCTGACCTTCAAAGTCTGGAAGACCCTTAAAAGCATCCCATACAGATTGTTGCTGTGGTTGGGCATCGACACTCTCCGTAGTCGTCGTTTCAACCGGGGCAGAACTCTCTACTGGGGCAGATGATTCCTCTACAACTGGGGAATCTTGGACTTGTTCTTCACTCATTGCTTCCTCCTATAGGTTATGAGTTGCAGGGGTAGTATACACACGTTCAGAAGGCACCCTCGTAATTTGATGGGCCTATTTTCATACGGTCGTGTCTTTTCTGAGTTTCGACAGGTACAGCATCAAGCCTCGCCTGCTGCCTAGCTTGCTCCATCTCCCGGACTTCACGTATGTGATTTATTCGATCTTGCTGAAGATACTCGTTTTTAGCCACAAGTCCCTGAAATGCTGGGTTCTTATCTGCTGCGTCAGACTTGAAATAATGATGCGGAAGCGTGTTCTCCATGTAATCCAACGCTGGGCCAATGTCCCTCTCGTACGCAGATGCCCGCTCAGATCCCGTCTTCCCATAACCAACATGACCCTTTTCACGAGGAACCTGATCATCCATCACTCCCTCTTGACCAGCAAGAAACGCAGTGTTGAATAACCCCTCATTGACCAAATCACCCATGAAACCAGCACCCTTGCGTATGCGATTGAGAGTCCCAAGACCATTCCAATCCGCTAATACGTCTGTAGCCACATTGGCAATCTGACCAACAACAGGTGTGTTGTACCTGTCAGGGACTCCCAAAGCACTCGCCCAAGTCTGATCCTGAGGAGGCATCGCTGCATCTGCTATCTTACGCAACCCACCTATACGCTGAGCTGCATTCAGCTTGCGATTCGGGTCTAACTGACCATTCGGCAAAACAAGCTCTGTGTCAGATGTCGGTGTCTCCGTAGACCAATCCTTGTCATTAACCTGACGCAAGTGCTGAATCCCTCGCCCATAGTTCTCCATGAATGCACTGGGCTTGCTGTACCACGGAACACTATCCTCCGAAGCAGCAGAAACACCATACTTAAAAGCCTCCACAGGTGCATTCAAGAAACTCGTAATCTTCGTCAATGCACTGTCGGGACTCTGTGCCCCCGTCTGGGCAATAGGGTGATTTGCAGCGAAAAAGTTGTTCGCACCCTCAGGATACGAACCACGAGGCAACAACCGACCAGACTCATCCGTCAATGACCTGTCTGCCTGATTCGTGTCAGAACCTAAGAAACCACGACCCATAAACGGATTATTCAGGTCATCTCGCGTCGTGTTCGCTGCTTCAGCCTCGCCAATGGCTATGTCACTGTACTCAACAGGACGCTCGTTTCCCGTCAATGTCTTCCAATACTCCAATGCACGATGAGCCTCAATAACAGGATTCTGACCGGGAGGGACCAAATGACGCACCTCATGATCCGCCAACTCACCCCTGTCAGCATCATATCCACCCTCAGGGAATAACTCTTCCAGCTCCCCTATCCCACGATCCGCTACAGCCATCGTATAGTACTTCTGAGCCGGATTCTGCCAATGAGGCTGCCACTTCCCAGATAACGCTATCGCCGCTTCACGGCCCTCTGGTGTCCCCGTATCTATGCCAGCAGACTTGGCTACCGCATTTATGTACTCCTGCTTCAAAAATGGAAGAATCCGGTCATCCGAAATACCCTCACCAATCTTGAACCGATCACGGAAACGAGCCTGCAACTCACCCAAATGATCCTGAGTTAATGGCTGCTTCTCATCGTCAATCAATGTACTCTGATTGTCGTCATAACCATAAAGACGCTGTATTCCTGCACCTATCGCACCCTCTATGTCTATCGGCTCCATAGACGTTGGCTGCTTCCATGTATCTCGGTCATGTGGATTACGACTTGGCATTAGTACCTCGCTGGGGGGGTTTGAGGGTATACGTGAAAAAAAACAGGAGGGGAACGTCTTTATTTGGCCGCTTTCGATTGGGGCCTTTGGGGCTTTACGATCA
>UEXM01001748.1_pt1 | contig 17146 bp, 19 predicted proteins | sample 1796661 | NCBI WGS metagenome assembly UEXM01 (sample SAMEA4772469, study PRJEB27181) | metagenome | reverse complement strand
GGTGGATTGCTGGGACTGACATTGCCCATGGAGTTCAACCAGTTGTTCACCCATCTGCTGATCATGAACACCAGCCTTGGCACCGGTGATGTGCCGTTGGGCAAGGGTTTTGAAGAATGGCGGGCGTACAGCAACAGTCGCCCGGATCTGGATATTGCGGCGTTGATGAAGCGGGGTGAGCCGACGCTGACCGATGCCGAGGCGCAGGCTTACGCCGCGCCTTATCCCAACCTGCGTTACAAGGCCGGTGTGCGCCGTTTTCCCAATCTGGTGCCGGATCACCTGAACGCTGATGGCGCCGAAATTTCCCGCCGCGCCCGTGACTGGTGGCGTGACGAATGGCAAGGTCGCAGCTTCATGGCAGTCGGCATGAAGGACCCGGTATTGGGTCCACCCGTCATGAAAAACGTGCGCAAACTTATCCGCGGCTGCCCGGAGCCACTGGAAGTCCCTGACGCCGGACACTTCGTGCAGGAGCACGGTGAGGTGGTGGCGCGCGAAGCGCTGAAGGTGTTGTTTCCGGTGTAAAGGGCGGGGGTAAAGGGGACGGAGGGATTAAAAAGTATTCCCTCCGTCCCCTTTATTGCGGTCCGCATTACTCATTCGTATTGCGCTTCCTGTTCCATCAGCACTTCGCGAATGCTGGCTGCCCAGATGTCATACCCTTTTTCGTTCAGGTGCAGGTTGTCGTCGACAAAAATGTCGGTCATCACGCTGCCGTCTGCCTGCAGGAATGGGGTGGCAACATCGATGTAATGTACCAGCGGGTTGCCGGCCGCCACTTGCTGGTAACGTCCATTCAGGTCTTGCGCAATCGGCCAGGTGGCCTGACGCGCGATGCTGGGTTTGACCGACAACACATAGACACGGGCGGTCGGTAGCTCGTTATGGATACGGTTAATGACGGTTTCCAGTTGCTCAATAATCACATCATTGGGAATGTTGTTGCGACCGGTGTCGTTGTCACCTTCATAAATAAGCACGGCGCGCGGCTTGTAGGTAAGCGCCACGCGATCAAGAAAGTGCAGCACGTCATACATCACGCTGCCACCAAAGCCACGCGGGATCACTGTCAGTGGCGCCAGGTCGGCTGGTGCTTCCTCATTCCAGAACATGATGCTCGAACTGCCGGTCAGCACGATCGCGTCTTCCGGCGGTGGCGACTGCCGGTCCATGGCTTCGAAGCGCTGAATCGCCTCCTCGTAACGCGCGGGGTCGGGCTGTTCATATCCGGCACTGCTTTGTGTTTGCGCAATCCCGGCACAGCCCACCACCCAGGATGCCACCAGCGCAGCACCGAACATTCGAACGATCTTATTGTTGTTTAACATCCGGCACTCTCCAGTCATCAGTTATCTGCGGCCAAGCGCCATACGCGCGCCGCTATACGTCATGTACATCAATAAAAATAAGCCAAAAAGGCCAAAAATGCGATCAAAAATCTCGAAGCCGGTCCAGCGCAGGTAATGGATGTCATAAACCAGATCAATCCAGCGGGTGTCCGGCCCGCGCTGGCTCAGGGTCAACGAATCCCAGTTCACACTGATCTCCACTCCGGTATCGGTTGTTGCAGTCATGCCCGACAGGCTCTCCACCGTGCCGTAACGCTCCGGGTTATGACTGATGGCATCGTTGAGCAGCAGCCTGAGCTCCTCTCCCGATGGCACGGGCCGGGGCTCCAGCGCAAAAGCGTCCAGATGCTGCCAACCCTGCGCATCCAGTACCAGCAAATGCTCGCCCAACACCGTGCGGGAGAATCGAGCCTGCAGCCAGGCCGGATCCGGCACAAACTGAATAATGTTAGCCATGGGCAGTTGCCGGACCTGTAATTGCTCATAAGCCTCGGTGTACGCCGGGCGCACCAGGAAAAAAATCGCCGTCGTGGACCAGGCAACAAAGGGCAGCAACAACAGAATGCCAACAAGGCGGTGGATCTTGCGTGGGCGCATGGGGAAAGAGTCTCGGCTTGAAAACAGGACGGCAATGCTAATACATATATGCCAGAACTTCTAACCGCCAGGTCTGGTCTGCCGCCCGGGGAGAGCGTTGATAAACTGATTCCGCGATCAAACAGTCACTTGCTTGCAAAAAGCAATTTCCTGTCGAAATCAAGGCTTGCATAACGCAAGTATTGGTGTATAAATAAGCAATGGCCGACAATTTCCCGCACCGATCACATTGCCCGATTAACTATGCGCTTGAATCATTTGGCGACAAATGGACCTTGCTGATCATCCGCGACCTCATGTTCAATGACAAAGAATCGTACGGAGATTTTTTGGCATCCGGAGAAAAAATCTCCACCAATATCCTCGCTGATCGATTGAAACGACTGGAAGAGCTGGGTATCGTGACCAAGGGCGTGAAAGAATCCAATCGCTCCAGAGTCGTTTATTCGCTCACCCAAAAGGGGCGTGACCTGCTGCCGATAATGCTTGAAATCACCAGGTGGAGTGGCAAGTACGACGCCAACACTTATGCCTCCCGGTCTTTTCTGGCGCGCCTTGAACAGGACAGAGACAAACTGATTGCCGCCATACGCGCGGGCTGGTGACAGGCCGCCCGTTTACCTCCTCTGACATCCCGGTAATTTATCGCCATGCAGATAAGCTCACTTAAAGACAAGCCACACCACCTGCTGCCGCTGGCGAAGTGGCATCATGCCGAATGGTCCTATCTGAACCCGGCGCGCACACTGGACGAACGCATTGAAGAGATGCGTGAGGACCTGGAAGGCAAGGCGATTCCCACCACGTTTGTGGCTGAAAATAATGACGAACTGCTGGGTTCGGCCTGCATACTGGCCGATGATATGAGCAGTCATCCCGAGCTCAGCCCGTGGCTGGCCAGCGTCTACGTTGCTGAACAGCACCGCCACAAAGGCATCGGCTCGGTGCTGGTCAAACGCGTTATGCAGCACGCGCAAGCAAGCGGCGTTAAACGCCTGTACCTGTATACCCCCGATCAGGCCCGGCTCTATGCCAAACTGGGCTGGCAGGTACACAGCGAGGAGCTCTACAACGGCACGCCTGTTACCATCATGTCGATTGCTTTTGATTGAGTGCGTGTATCAAGCAATGCAGCGCGGCGGACGCCATCGCGCCCCATGTCAGTGACAGGTAAGCATGCAACCCGGGAGGCAAGGTGAAGACTGACTTGACCGCCATGTAAGCGACCAAGCCAGCCAGTACGCAAAGGATTGATATGAGATCCTGCCGCAAAGTCCCGTGAGATTGGGCCGTGATCACCAAAGAAATTACGATGACTGACAGGAAAGCGGATATCGAGTCCGAAGAGACAGGCGCTTGCTGAAGCGCTACCCTGCTGCCAATTGTGTAGACAAACAAGGCAACAACCAACCCCAGGAAAGCCGCCAAATACTTGATCTGTCTCTTACTCATAAAATACCCATCAACTGCATTCCTGGCAGTTTTCTATGGGGTAACGTGAACCACCTGAGCCGTCACTGGCCAGGAAAGTGTTCCCGAACCAGGACGCTGCGGACTTCATGGCATCCCATGCCGCACCGCCAACAATAATCTGACGTGCCGCAGTAAACACGCCGCCGCCACCAACCTGCTGAATCTCCATCGAAGTCAATTCTCTCATCACTATCTCCATGTGAAATTAAGTTCAATACATTATGCGCCAAGGGCGCGGCGTAAGCACAACGTCGTCCCTTACAAACAGGTATAGCCTACAATCCGTACATATGCCGGATATTTGCCTTGCAAAAGACCACTTTGCCCTTAAGTCACGGGGGCCCGTGCTTGGCGGCAAGCCTCCACAGGCGTATAGTCAAAGATATCAACTGCCTGATTATTCGACCAATAATAACGAGGACAACACGCCCGTGACGCACCCAGATGGCATCAAAGAATCGCGAACCAAGAACTATCCGCTGCTACTGGGCGCCATCGCCTTGCTCGGCCTCGCCGCCTGCAGCAGCGATGAGCCGGAGCAGGCGGAAACCACCGCCGTGCGTGCGCCTGCGCCAGCCATCAGTCAGATTGCTTTGCAGGACATGGCGGCCTGCGCCGACGAACTGGCGCCCATCCTCAGCGATGGTGGCACCTACAGCCGCGGCATTGGCACTGCCATGGAGACCACGCAGGCTTACTTTGACCAGGGCATGCGCCTGACCTACAGCTATTATTTCCCGGAAGCGATCGCTTCGTTTAACGCCGCATTGTGTTTTGAGCCCGGTAACCCCATGATTCAGTGGGGTAAAGCACTGGCCATAGGCCCCAATCCCAACAGCCGTTACGGCGGCGCACCGGATGACCCCATGGGTGCCGGTCTCAGTGCCATCAATGCCGCCATGGCCGCCCGCGACACCCGCCCGGAGGCCGAACAGGGTCTGATCGAAGCCCTCGCGCCGCTGTTTGATACCGAAACCTATCCGGAGGTCGCTGCCCGCACACAGGCCTTTATCGAAGCTGCGGAAGCCAATTACGCCGAGAACCCCAGCGATCTGGAAGCTGCCTTCCTGGTCTCGCACGGCCTGATGATGTCGACGCCATGGACCTATTACGATCCCGACGATGGCAGCCCTCTGCCCGGTGTCGAGCGCGCGCTGGAAGTCATGGAAACCGGCATGGAGCAGAACCCTGCGCATCCCGGCCTGACACACCTGCACATCCACCTGCTGGAGGCCTCGTTTGAGCCGGGCCGCGCCGAAGACTCCGCTGACCGTCTGGAGTCTCTGACGCCCATGGCCGGCCACATGGTGCACATGCCCGGTCACATTTACATGCGTGTCGGCCGTTATGATGATGCCATTACTACCAACCAGCGCTCGCTTAGCGCAGACGACGCCGTGGTCGCCGAATGGGGCAATCGCGAGTTGCCGCGCACCGGCACCTACTTCCTGTCCGCCACCAACCACGGTGGTCACGCCACCAACTTCATCCACTGGGCCGGTATCCTGCAGGGCAACAGCCAGCGCGCGCTGGACGTGTCAGGACCCATGGCGGCAATGGCAGAACCGGAAGCGCTGACTCAGGGCCGGGGCCTGCGTACGGTGGTAGCTCACTGGATGACCCTGAAAGCCTTCGGACGTTTTGATGAGTTGCTGGCGCTGGAAAACCCTGCTCCCGAGCAACCCTACCTGACCGGCATGCTCAATTACATGCACGGCTCAGCCTACCTGCGTCAGGGTGATGTTGATGCTGCACAAGCCGAATACGACACGCTGCAGGAAGTACGCCGTGATCCTGTACTCGACAGCCAGCGCGCTGCCGTCAATACCACCAGCGATATGCTGGCGATCGCGTCCCATGCCCTGGCCGGTGAAATTGCCAGCGCTCGCGACGATCACGATCAAGCCATTGAGTCCTTCCGTCAGGCCGTCGCCCTGCAGGATGCGCTACGTTACATGGAGCCACCAGACTGGTTGCAATCCATGCGTCTGTTCCTGGGCCAGGCACATCTGGACGCCGGGGAATACAATCAGGCGATGAACGTTTTTGAAAGAGACCTGGTGTTATTGCAGAACAACGGCTGGGCGCTGACCGGACTGACCGACGCGCTGGAGCAGATGGGACAGACTGAAGAAGCCGACCTGGCACGCATGCGGTTGATAGAAGCATGGCAGGATGCCGACGTGATGCTAAACGACAAGGCCCACTTTTAAGGAGGACAGGGATCAGGCAGGGGGAATTATGGCAGACACTCTGGAATACCTCGCGAACTCAGTATCGCAGGCCCACAATCTGGAAGAGCTGACCCGGCCGATGCTGGAGCTGCTGGAAAAGATGACGCATCTTGAAAGCACCTACCTCACTACCATCGACGAGGTTGCGGGTGTGCAACGTATTCTGTACGCCCGCAATATCGGCGATCTCAACATCCCCGAGGGTCTCACCGTACCATGGAGCGACACTCTATGCCGGCGCGCCCTGCAGGAACAGAGTTTCCTCACCAAAGATGTGCCTTCGGTCTGGGGCGACTCCGAAGCCGCTGCCGCCCTTGGTCTGCAGACTTATCTCAGCAGTCCGGTGTACACCGACGATGGTGAACTTTACGGCACTCTGTGCGGCGCCAGTGCTCACCCAGTCGATGTCAGCCCCGATGTCAGCAAACTACTGGAGCTGTTTACCCGGCTGATCTCACAACAGGCATCACGCGAGAAAGCTGCCCGTGAAGCTACTGAACGGGCACTGGCCGCCGAAGTCCGTGCCAGTGAAATGCAGTTTGTGGCCGAGATAGGCGCCATGTGTCTGTCGGCCTCCGGCCTGCCGCCACTGCTTAACGGCATTGCCCGCAGTTTTACCGCGCGCAGTTTCTGGCAGGACGCGGTGCCATTTGTCGCCGAGCAGGGAGTTGCCCACGCAGTGCAAGCGGGTCAGCAGGCCTACAAGCCTCTTATCCAGACCATGCTCGGTGATGCCCGCTCCGGCATCGGTTTTCAGCCGCTGTTCGTCAAAGCCAACTACGCCGGGACCGATGTACAGGAAGCGCTTGCCGCCACTGGCCAGGCTTACAACAGTCTGCTGTTCGTCATGTCTGCCGCAAGCGGTGATGAATTGCTCGGCGGAGTTTTACTGATCGGCGGTGAAGAGAGCATCAGTGATTCCGAACAGGCCATGGTGCAAAGCTGCTGGCAAACCCTGACCCTGTTCGCCGAGCGCCATCACGACCATGAACTGCTGGAAGCTGCCAACGCCACGCTGACCCTGCACGCGCGCCACGACCCGCTCACCCAACTACCCAACCGGCGTTACCTTGTAGAAGAGATGAAGCGCCTGTTGGGCCATGCCGCCCGCACTGGCGAAACCGTGTATGTGGCTTTTATTGATCTGGACAATTTCAAGATCATCAACGATACCCACGGTCACGATGTCGGTGACGACTTTCTGGAAGAGATCGCCCGGCGCCTGCAAAGCACCGCGCGCAGTGGCGACCTGACTGCACGCTATGGCGGCGACGAGTTTATCCTTGTCGCGGTAAACCATGGCGACCAATTGGATAACGCTGAAGAGGCCATAGCCGAACGCTTGCAAAATGCCATGTCCGGAAAGTTCGAACTGCCCACCATGACTCTGGAATACGGCGGTCCCAGCGTCGGGGTCATCCGCTGGCAGGGCAAGGAGGTGCCCGACGCAGACGAATTGCTCGCCACCGCCGACAAGGCCATGTACGCCGTTAAACAGCAGCGCAGGAAGCGCCATGTCTAAGTCCCGATGCGAGCGCATCGCACAACACGTTTTTTTGCTTGTCCTGTCGGGGCTACTACTCAGCGCCTGCACGGCCACGCCCGGCCCGCGACTCGACAATCAGAGCCTGCATCAATCCTACTTTGATATTGGCTCCAGGGCCGGGGTCGACATTACCCGCGGCGGTCCGCATTGCCGCATTTTCCATCCCATCAACATGGACTACGGTCGCCATCCCATTATCATCTGGGGCAATGGCACCGGCACCAGTCCCGCGTCCTACCGCGATCTACTGGAGCACTGGGCCAGCCACGGCTTTGTGGTGGTCGCGGCCATGAGTCCCAATCCCGGCACCGGTCGCGAGATGAGCCGATGCCTGGACTTTGCCCTTAATCTGAATAGCGAACCCGGACCTTTCCAGGGCCGACTCGATCCGGCCCACATTGGCGTCGCTGGTCACTCCCAGGGCGGCGCCGGCGCCATCATGCTCGGCCGTGACCTGCGCATTACCACCGTCGTCGCCCTGCAGCCCTACATTCAGGGCGTACGCTTCAACCCCACCGCCGTGCGCGGGCAGTCCGGCCCCATGCTGCTGCTCTCTGGCGCCGACGATGTCACCGCGCCCCCCGACACGCATCAGCAACCTGTCTACGACAATACCGACGTTCCCGTCACCTGGCTCACCCTCCGCGGCGCCACGCACCTGGCCCCCATGTTCACCGGCGGCAGTTACCGAGGCGTAATGACCGCCTGGTTCAGAATGCACCTGCGTGGCGACGAAGAAGCCGCTCGCATGTTTGAGGGCGAAGACTGTGTGATCTGCGGCGACGAAAGGTGGACAATCAGGGCGAGATAGCCTGATGGGGTCATCGTGTCATTGAGGGCTGTTGCAGTCGGATTGTGAACTGCTGCCTGCTTTGCACTGAGCTGTACACCAGCCACCAGTTCACACCAGCCATTGAACCAGGCGACATGGCCAAGGATACAACGATGACAATACCAGATCCCGCAAACACTCCTCGACTACGGCTTGGCTTATATATGTGGGTTGCCGGCATGTTCGGCGTGCTCGCGCTTACGATGACAGTGATACCCCAGCTCGTGGCTGATGCGCCGCTCGGCGTGCCGCTTTGGCTGGTGCAGCTGGTCAGTGTTGCCCAAAGCGCTCTGCTGGTTGCGCTTGCCGTCTGGCTGGGCGTAGTGCTGGCGCCCAAAGTTGGTCTTCGAGCGACTGTTTTTGAGGCTGCAGTGACTGCCGGCTCAATCACATCCGCCTTACGGCCGCAAATTCTCCCCGGTCTGATCGGGGGCGTTGTCGGAGGAGTAGCACTCTTCGCAATTGGTGGCTACGCTTCACCAGCCGTGCTTGCGGACGTAGAACAGCAGTTTGTCGTGCCGATTCTGGCTCGCGTGTTATATGGTGGCGTTACGGAAGAGCTGCTGTTGCGATGGGGTCTGATGACGGTTCTGGTCTGGCTGGCGTGGCGATTCCTGCAGCGACGCAGCGGAACCCCGCAACCAGCCTTTATCTGGCTTGCCATCATCGTCAGCGCATTGCTGTTTGGCGCGGGGCATTTGCCGGCAGCGGCAGTGCAGGTAGGGCAACTGACGGGTTATGTGGTGTTATTTGTGATCGGCGCGAACGCTGTCTTCGGGGTGCTGTTCGGTTACCTGTATTGGCGTTATGGTCTGGAATCGGCCATTATTGCTCATGCGACAGCGCATGCAGTGAGCTACGCCTTGAGCCTGGGCGCAGCATAATGAGGTGCGCCCGGTAAATTTCACATCACTCTAAACGAGGACTACTGTTAAATGATCACTACCAGAGTCACAGCAGCTTCCACGTTAGTCATGACGTTGGCCCTGACCGGCCTGGTCAGCGCAGCAGAATTGCCCTATCGCCATGCGGACGAAGACATCGGCACGGTCCGTCAGGTTTATGATGGCAAACTGTATCCTGACATTCAGGTCAACACCTTCCGTAATATTGACCGGCTGTTTCCCACGCGCACAGTTTCGCGAGGTGAGACTGTCAGTGTCTTGCCGGTCAGCGACCAGCCGTTGCAGGAATTTTCGTATTCCGTCGACGATCAGACCTATGACCTTTACGACGTACTTGCCATGAACCGGGTCAGCGGCATGGTGATAATCCGTGACGGTGAAATCCTGTTCGAGAAATATCTGCTGGGTAACGATGAACACACCCGGTGGATGTCCATGTCGGTGGTGAAGTCGATGACAGCGACATTGATTGGCGCCGCCATACAGGATGGATTTATTGAAAGTATCGACGATCCGATCGTCAATTATCTGCCGCGCTTTCAGGGCTCAGCTTACGACGGTGTCACTGTCAGAAACCTGCTGCAGATGAGCTCCGGCGTTGCCTGGAACGAGACCTACACCGACCCGACATCAGACAGGCGACGCATGCTGGAGGCGCAAATCGGACGACAACCCGGCGCCGTCCTGGACCTGATGGCCTCCTTGCCGCGCGCTGCCGAGCCGGGCACCGTGTGGAACTACAGCACGGGCGAAACCCAATTGGCGGGCGCGTTGGTGCAGGCGGCTACCGGTAAGCCGGTGGCCGAGTACCTGTCGGAAAAAATCTGGTCGAAAATGGGTATGGAAGCTGATGCCAACTGGTGGTTGCAATCCCCCGACGGCCTGGAAGTAGGCGGCAGTGGTCTGTCCGCAACCTTGCGTGACTACGCGCGATTTGGTTTATTTCTGCTCAATGACGGCGTTATTGAGGGCGAGCGGGTATTGCCGGATGGCTGGGTCGAGGCTGCGAGCACACCAAAGATCGTGGGCGGTGAGACAGTGCCGTATGGCTATATGTTGTGGCCTTTGCATGGCAGAAGTTATGCCGCTGAGGGGATCTTTGGTCAATATGTTTTTGTCGATCCGGACAAAAACCTGGTGGTCACGATGTGGAGCGCACAGCCCAAACCACTTTACCGCGCCGGGTTGAATGAATACGAATTCCTGCAGGCTTTGTCAGATTTTTTTCAATAGTTTTCGGGCACAAAAATAACCGGAGTATAAATGATCAAACTACACGGATTCTCTGCCAGTAATTACTACAATGTACCCAAACTTGCCCTGCTTGAGAAAGGCATAGCGTTTGAGGAGGTTTTGTCCTACACCGGAGTAGGTCCAACGTACAAACCCGAGTATCTCGACAAGAGTCCGTTGGGCAAAGTACCGGCACTTGAAACGGAAGAAGGATTTATCAGCGAATCCCGGGCAATTCTGGAATACATAGAACGGGCCTGCCCGGAGCCTTCGTTACTGCCGGCATCACCCTTTGGTATTGCCAAAGTGCAGGAAATGTCGCAGTTCATCGAACTTTATTTTGAGCTTGTCGCGCGTCGTCTTATTCGCAACCTGCTGGCTGGCACAGAGCCCGATCCGACGGTGCTGAAAGAGGTGGCCAGCAGCCTCGATAAAGCGGTCGCCGCGCTGCCCCGGCTGTCCAGCTTTGAGCAGTTTGCCTATGGTGACCAGTTTACCCTGGCGGATATCGCGGCGATCCTGAATCTGCCGATCGTACGCAACATTGGTAAAGCGTTCCTGGGCAAGGATCCACTGGCAGAGGTGCCGGGACTGGATGCCTACTGCATACGGATGGAAGCAAGGCCACATGTCAAAAAAATTCGCAGTGACGCTGCAGAGAATCGCCCCCATTTCATGGCGCATCTGAAAGCGTTGTATGGGATTTAATGTAACCAGTCATCGCACCCGGTTGATTATGCCAGGGCCCGTTCGCGCCAGTCCGTGATTGCAGCTTCACATGAAATCCAGGACCCAGAGACTTGATCGTTTTATTAGTCGGCACAGTGTGTATTCACTTGCCGATACGCGCCTTTTGCTTGCTCAGAAAAGAATTGTTGTGGATGGGCTTGTCGCGCGTTCCATTCAGCAAAAAATAACGCAGTTCACTCATGTCGTGCTGGATGGTGAGTGCCTGCAGGATAACCAGCCTGTTTACATCATGCTTAATAAACCCCGCGGAGTTGTTAGCGCGACCAAAGATCCGAAGCACACCACCGTACTGGATCTTATTGAGCATCCACAGAAGGATGAGCTTCACATTGTTGGCCGCCTGGATTTTAATACCACAGGGTTGCTGCTATTGACTAACGACGGGTCCTGGTCGCGCAAGATAAGCTCGCCTGAGTCCGGATTGGTAAAGACGTATGAGGTTACTTTGGCCGGGCCCTTAAGCGATGATTACATTGCTGCGTTTCGTGAGGGCATCTACTTTGGTTATGAGAACATCACCACTAAACCAGCAAATTTGGAGATACTCTCCGACTATAGCGCCAGACTTTCACTGATCGAAGGAAAGTATCACCAGGTTAAACGCATGTTCGGCTTTTTTCAGAATGAAGTCCTGGCTCTGCACCGGGTGTCTGTCGGGAATATTTCCCTGGAGGGTCTGGAGGTCGGGTGCAGCAGACTGCTGACACTTGGTGAAAATTTAAGGGAATGAAAGAGATGAATTTCGAATTACTGGCAGATAGACCAGAAGCAATCAATGTGGTTGCGGGCTGGTATTATGACGAATGGGGGAGGGCGAACCCCAATAGTTCTGTGGCAAGAATTGCCGGAAACCTTGCCCGGAGTATGAATCGCGACAGGCCCCCACTCGTGTTACTGGCAGTGAAGAACGACAATGTTGTTGCGGCAGCAGAACTTAAATATCGGGAAATGGAAATATATCCCGACAAGGAGCACTGGCTCGGCGGCATGTTTGTGCTGCCAGCTCTTCGCGGCGCTGGCGTCGCCTCGCAATTAATAGAGAGAGTCGTTGCTTTGGCCAAAGGTTTTGGCATATCAACACTGTATCTGCAAACTGAACGACTCGATGGTGGGCTCTATACACGTCATGGTTGGCAACCACTGGATACAGTCAATAACAAGGGGACCCGTGTGCTGGTCATGCAAAAACCTGTCGGGACATGACAGGTGTCATTAAGCAGCTCCTACTGGATGATGTCAGAAACCGGATTCCAGAGGGGTAGCCCCACCCTTGTTGCCAATGTTTTCGCTTTCCCCTGACCTTTTGTATCGCCTCTCACCTGCCCACAGTCTCTTGAAGCATGCCTGACAATAATATATGATATGTATACGTTTCGTATATTCAAGGTCGGTTATGGGTATCGTCAAGATAAATGATGAACTACATGAAGAAATCCGCAAAGCCAGCTCGGTTATGGTCCGCTCCATAAATGCGCAGGCTGAATACTGGATTAAAATGGGCATGCTTGCTGAAGCAAATCCGGGTATGTCATTCGCCCAGATTGTTGATGCAGAGATGAAGAATGCCGATGTTGATATAAGGAAGATTGCCGGTGGCTGAACTGGCGCTAAAGAATACAGCGGAATTGCAACTGATGCGTGAAGCCGGTCAGTTGCTGGCATCGGTGTTTAGCTACCTCGATCATCAGATGACCGTTGGTGTATCCACTATGGACGTCAATAATCTGGTTGAACGGTATATTGTGGATCAGCTTCGGGCTCGTCCGGCGAGCAAGGGTCAGTACGGTTACCAGTACGTGCTTAACAGCTCCGTTAATCATGTTGTTTGTCATGGAGTGCCGTCAGATAACCAGAGGCTGAATGCGGGCGATATCGTCAATATAGATATCACCCTGGAGAAAGGTGGCTATATTGCTGACTCCAGCAAGATGTATCTGATGGGTGATGTGCTTCCGCTGGCGAGGCGGCTGGTGGATAAAACCTATGAAGCTATGTGGCAAGGCATAAAGGTAGTCAAACCGGGTGCGACCCTGGGTGATGTGGGCCATGCCATTCAGCGGTATGCCGAGCAGCACGGGTATACTGTTGTGCGTGAGTATTGTGGTCATGGCATTGGCCGGGAGATGCACGAAGAACCTCAGGTATTGCATTACGGTCAGCCAGGTAAGGGGCTGGTGCTACAGGAGGGCATGACGTTCACGATTGAGCCGATGATCAACCAGGGCAAAGCAAAAGTTAAGCAAAAGAAAGATGGCTGGACTGTCGTCACCGGCGACAAAAAGTTGTCGGCGCAATGGGAGCACACCATTGCAGTAACAGCCAGCGGTTATGAAGTGCTTACGCTCCGTGAAGAGGAGTGCGCTCAATAACCGGCAGCTGCTGTCCTGGCACTTGCTGTGGCGTCTACGCCACTTCGCGCCAGCGCCGTCAGAGAAAACGCTGGCTACGCAGTTTTCCTGCGCGACGTTGGCGTGCAGGGATCCATGCATTACATGCTTAAAGCTATCAGCGAAGCGACATAGTTGGGCAGCACAAACAGTGCATCATGATGCTCACGGTGGCTGTATTGTCTGGCCTGTACCTGATTGGCCGTATAAGATGACGTTGTCGTATTGTCCCTGTCGCTGCTGCATTGTGCAGACAATCAGGGTCTGGACTTTTGCTCAGGTATCGCGAAGCCAGGGTCAGAACTGGTCTCAGAGAAGGGGAGTGTATGCTGCCGATTCAAAAATATTCCGCAGGCTGGCGAGCGTTGCATTGGATAATGGCGCTGATGGTACTTACGTTGATACCTGTCGGCTTGTGGATGGCGTCACGCGCCGAGGCCGACGTCTGGGGACCGCTGACGGATGCGCTGTACAGTTGGCACAAAGCCATTGGCTTTAGTGTGCTGTTGCTGATGGTCGTGCGAATCGTAGTAAAAATACGGTTAACCAGCCCACCCTACCCGGAACAGATACCCCGCAAACTGCAGATGGCCGCCAAGGGGCTGCATCACCTGATGTACCTGCTGTTAGTGCTGACGCCGTTGTTTGGCTGGGCCGGGGTGACCGCGTATCCTGCGCTGATTACGCTGGGTGGATATGACCTGCCGGCGATGCCTTTTGTGTCGCAGGACAGCGATCTGGCTGAGCTTCTGTTTGAAATCCATGGCGCGCTGGCCATTACCCTGAGTGTGCTGATAGCGGGTCACATTGCGGCCGCTTTCCGACATATGTTCCGCAAAGACGGCATATTTCGCCGGATGGTTTAATACTCAACCAGCCTGGTAAATAAAACCGTCGTTCTATTCTTATGCAATTGATGCCACAATCCAGCGATAGCTCACGGGCTGTCATCCAGTGTCGCCAGGATCCAGTGCATGAACCCAGTATCGCCGGAAACAACGCCAGTATGCCTGAACTGCAGGACACCGCTGCAGGGTAACTGGTGTCATGTCTGTGGCCAGCCGGTCAAAGGCATGGTGCGCGATTTTCCGGTCATCATGGGTGACCTGGTTGAAACGCTGTTTGAGTATGATAATCGTATATGGCGCACGCTGCTGCAGATATATTTCCGTCCGGGCTATGTCACCAATGATTTTATTGTCGGCCGACGGGTACGCTATGTGCTGCCGTTTCGCCTCTTCTTTACGCTCAGTCTGATCACCTTTCTTATGCTGCAGCTGGTAGCGGTGCCGCAGGGGTGGTCGGGGCTGGAGGTTAGCGCAGCTGACGCCCAGTTTTCCTCCTATCAGACGGTGGAGGAAGTCATTATCGCCCGCGATCGGGCAATCGATGATTTGCAGCAAGCGCGCGCTGGCATGGAGCAGGGTTCAGAGCAGGGTCTTACTGTGTCTGGTATCAATCTGGCGGTCAATGTAATCAATGCAGCCGCTGAGCGGCGGATTGTGCAGCTGGGCGGTGAATCTGACGCGGCAGATTCTTCATCTGTGCAGCCGTCACCGGAGCAAGCCCCTGCAGGCCCGATCCTCCGGTTTGATGGGCGACAACTCTGGGATCCTGAGACGACACCTCTGGACATTGCATGGCTGCCGGCAACTGTAAACCAGACTTTGAATCAATGGATGAGCCAGTGGCTGACGCAGGCAGAAGATAATCTTGCGCGCGCCGGTGATGACCCGGGCAGCCTGATTGAGGCGATGTATAATTTATTACCAGTCACGCTTTTTGTGCTGATGCCAATTTTTGCGTTACTGTTAAAGATCTTCTATCTCTTTAAGCGCCGCCTGTACATGGAACATCTGGTCGTGGCGTTGCACAGTCACAGTTTTCTGTTTCTGGCGATTGTGGTCAGCATCATTCTGGGTACGCTGAGTTCAGTTACCGAGGCGGTACCTGTGCTTGGTTTCGTTGTCGATTTCCTGTTCGCAATCTCGATGATCTGGTTTCCTGTCTACCTTCTGCTGATGCAGAAACGCGTCTATGCGCAGGACTGGCCGATGACACTGATTAAATTTACTGGCCTGGGTGTTTTGTATACCGTCATGATACTGGCAGTGCTGACTGTGGCGGCCATTATAGGCCTGGTCACTCTGTAGTCTGACTATGGTCTGTCTGCGGCCGGCACAGCACAAATTTATCTGAATCAGGCAACAGGCAACTCATAAAACTATGTGAGGCAATGCACAGAGCAGGGGCATGAATGGACGACTTAATGCGGATTGCACTGTACTCATCGCTTGCCGGTGTGACTGTTTTTCTGGGCGGCTTGTTGGCGAATGTTTTTGACAGGCATGTTCGCGAGGGGTTACTCAAGGAAGAAATTCTACATACATCCATTGCCTTTGGCGGAGGCATAATCGTTGCGGCCGTCGCCTTCGTCCTGGTGCCGCGAGGCATGGCGGTGTTGCCTATGTTTCCGATGGCGGCGACCTTTCTGGCAGGCGCCATTTTTTTCTATTCCCTGGACAGCTATATAGCAAAGAAAGGCGGCTCTGCTTCTCAACTGCTGGCCATGCTCCTGGATTTTGTACCTGAGTCGATTGCACTGGGAGCCATTTTTGCCGCAGACCCTGAGCTGGGTTTGCTGCTGGCCGTCTTTATCGGTTTGCAAAATTTCCCCGAATCCTTCAACTCATTTGGTGATCTTCGCGCCAGTGGATATTCATCGCGGAAATGTCTTGTTATTCTGTTTTTGCTTAGCTTTTCCGGCATTGTTTCTGCTACTTCGGGATACTATTTACTGAGTGACCTGCCTCATCTTACAGCGGCATTGATGCTGTTCTCCAGTGGTGGAATACTGTATCTGATATTCCAGGATATCGCGCCGATGTCCAAAATGCAGAACAGCAGACTGCCGACACTGGGCGTCAGCCTTGGATTTCTGGTAGGGATGGTAGGACACAAATTGTTGGGTTAAATGATGCTGCGTACGCCACCTGACACGGCTACGGGAAAACGGATCCATGAGGACACAGGTTCTTCCGTGGCGATGAAGGTGGCGGCAATGACGGCAGGTATTGTTTGTTAGTCTTTTTCCTGGTCCTTGAAGTTCGAAATGATCGCCGGATAACGCAGGAACACCACTGCCCAAACGCTGGCGAGCAGCAATGATTGAAACCAGAAACTGGTCAGCACAGGGCCGATAAAATTCTCCCCTCTTATAATATGAAAGAGGATGGCACCGCCCAGGTGTGCGCTCAGGAACAGCGCCCCGATTATCGACGTTCTTGGCACGGCGTATAGAATCGCCGCAGTTACTTCGCCAAGGCCAATCCAGAAAACCCACGGCGCCATGGCGTCAAGGCTGGCCAGTGGGTTGGCGCCCAGCATCTTTGTGCTTCCCGCCATCAGCAGAAACAGGGTTGCCGGCGCGACGAGTATCCAGGCCGCTATTCTGAATTTATTATTGGCATGCTGCATGTGCATTCTCCGAATGGGTACTCGCGGCGCACCCGGGTAATAGTGACTATTGGGCTGGTTGCAGTTTAAGTACCGCGCCGTTGTCTTCTTCAGTCAATAGATAAATAAATCCGTCCGGTCCCTGGGCAACATCCCGGATTCGCTGATGCAGTTCTGTCACCAGGGTTTCGCGCTGCAGTTCCCACATGTTTTCGTTGAACACCAGGCGCTCCAGACCGCCGCTACCGGGCAGGCGTCCGCGCTGAATGCTGCCGGCAAACAGGTTGCCCTGCCCTTGGGGAAAAGCATCGCCGCTGTAAACCCTCAGGCCGGAGGGCACAATGCCGGGTTGCCCGAACACAAGCGCTGGTGCGAATCCTT
>UEXM01001747.1_pt1 | contig 17153 bp, 30 predicted proteins | sample 1796661 | NCBI WGS metagenome assembly UEXM01 (sample SAMEA4772469, study PRJEB27181) | metagenome | reverse complement strand
TATAAAATGTATATGTCCATGTGATTTCTTCGTCTGGTTCTATGTTCCTTATTGTGCGTATCCAGTATGACCCATCTTGTGGGGCCACTATCTTCTCGCAAGTAGGATTTTCGGAGTGATTACCAAATCCTCCCATTGGTGTACGAATATAATCATTTCCGTCTACTGTAGGGTAGTGAATCATACCTAGTATTTCACCTTTTGGTATGTGGTCTTCTGCAAAGAGCCCTAGACCATGTATAGGGGATCTCTTGATGGTTACGTTTCTAGGGAGTGGGTTATAATCTCCAACCTTTGCTTCTGTCTTCTGTTCCATTCTGTATTCACCTTTTCTTTCATTGTGTTTAGGGATTCGTCACTCATATCCTCATAGATAGAGTCCGTAAATGATACACTCTTTTTCTCTAATGTATCTATCCACCTTTTAATTACCCATTCTAACCAATCTTTGTCTTTCATATTATTTGATAAGCCACGTAAATGTTTAATATCAGTATTCCCACCCATATTCCCATTGGTATCATTCTGTAGTTACTCCAAATATGGCAAATAATATTATTACAGCTGCAATTCCGACATATGATAAATTCTCTACGACTAACTGCTTAACGGATACCTCACCCATATCCTTATTGAAGTCTCTCCATTCCTGCCTCATTTGTCTTTGATACTCAGTATCATCAGGCTCATCCTGCATATGGGTCTATCTCCTCAAGTCTACTTTCCATGACAGAGATTGCAGTATGCAAATGTCCTGTGTCATGAGGCTGTATTCTCTCCTTACATAGATCAATCTCGTCTTTGAGTATGCATCTTATAACTTCTTCTCTTGGGACTGAACCTATGCGTGACCAGATGGCATTTAAGTGTTTCATGGGAAGGTCTGGTGAAAGTGTTTGTTGTGTATACCCTTGTAGTTGTTCTTGTTGTTTCAATGATTTCATTTGGGGTTTTTGATATTATGTGAGATCGAATAGAATTGTTCCATTGTCTTGGCCAGTTTGACCATTTTCCCTCTCAGTGTAGGGTCTGTGAACTTCGTGGAGCTTATTCGATATGGCCCTGTCTCTCCTTCTTGCAGTTTTTCCTCTGAGTCTTTTAAGTTCATCTCTGTATGTTTGTTGTGATACTCTTCTTACATCCATGATGGAGTTGTTTGTGTTTGTGGTATGTCAATCATAAAACTGGTTTTGCACCCACATGAGCCCTTTGCGTATGGGTTATCAAACTTTAGTCCTCTGTCCATTAGATTATAACTCCAATCAATGGTAGTTTTACCAATGTACAAATTAGACTTTTTATCTACAAGAATTGTAACACCATTGGATTCAAATTGCAAGTCAAATTTTCTCTTTCTATGGTCAAAATCAAGTGTATAGGTAAACCCTGAACATCCTCCCCCTTTGACACCCATGCGTACGGCTGTATCAGTTGGGTCAAGACCATCACGTGCCATGATTTTCTTTATCTCTTTGGATGCGTTTTCAGTAAACTCCATATTCTCTCAATGGTCTGTAACTTCTCTTCTCTGGTGTATTTCCTCCACATCTTGATTTCATTCTTAGTACGGAAACACCCCAGGCACACACCTTCCTCAAGTTTGCATATACTTCTGCATGGACTTGGTGGATCAGCCTGAACTGTCAATGATCTCCTGTCTGATGGCCATCATGGTGGTTTCCGTCTTCATTGTCTAGTCTCTTGGATCTGTTCTGAAATAGTTGTGCGACAACAAAAGTGCATAATGCCAGCATGGGAATCACATAGATTACTTTTTCCGTAAGGTATGCAACTGTCCATGATGGCCCTAGTATGATTGCACCACAAATTGCAATTTCAGGGATACGCATAGGGCCTCGGTCTTACCCACTTATGGTCTTCTGGGTTATATTTCTTCGTCTTTGGTTTCAGTGTTACATCACAATTGGCGACACATTTGTTCCATTCCTCATACGAGCGGATAGGTACGCATTGTCCACCCTTAATGATTCTCCAGCACGTTGTCCTTTGTACGCAACTATTAAGTATTACTATACTCAAACATACAAATATACAAATAGTTAAATATTTACTGATTTGGTTGGACAATTTCTACTTTGCGTGTATTGGGATCAAACTTCACTTTGAAATCTAACTCAATAGGTAGAAACTTCCCATCCTTCATTGGTATAGGTAACTTACCCTCAGCTGCACCTAATAGTGCATCTTTTGCATTTTCAAATTGGTGAGTAGGGTCACTTCTAATGGCCTCATCTAACTCTTGCTTTGCATCATCTGGTAAGATATCATCTATCATCTTCTCCACATGATCTTTTGCTAAGTCTTGAGCCTTATCCGAAATCAACCCACTGACTACATTAAATAATAATAATGGTAACATAATTTTATCCTCTTTTAATTTTGGTGATATACCCCTGTTCAAAAAGTCTTTTTGCAAAGGGTTGTGCATCTTTGGGGTCATCAAAATATCTTCGCATGATTTTATCATCATGTCTTTTTTTCCATTCAACCCAAGTATGCATATTAATGTTTCTTCAAGATATTTAGATATTCTTTGATGGAATGATCTCTACCATCTATTTTGGTAAAGTCTCCGATTTCGTTGTTTTCACTCCATGAGAGTGTTTCGGGGTCAATTGCGATGCCCCAGTGGCGATATGGAATCGGGGGTAGAAAGGGAACTGGGTCAGCTCGTAGTGCCACTCTGAAGTGTAGAGCACCTCTTCCAACAGATGCTGTGGTAATTGAGGGCGAACCAAAAGTATAGATCTGAACATCATATGCATCGTCTTCTAGCCACAACCCTATGATTTGTGCTATTGCACCTCCAAGAGAATGACCTGTAAGAATTATATCTTCTTCAAGTACATGATTTTCAATGATATCATTTCTTAGTTTCTCAGAGGCGTCCCTAAACCCTCTATGAACTGAAACTCTAAGTTTTCTATCTTTGAATGGTCTGGCGTCAAGGTCTGTGAGTACATTTCTACCATTATTAGTACCACGAATAATAATAATAGTAACCCCACGATCTTGAACCACTTTGTACGCAAATTCATTATCGTCTAATTCCTTTCCTTCATCGTAGATCTCATTGCAATATTCAGCCATCTCAACAAGAGTTTCTACATAGACAGGTAAAGTGTCTTTAGTTCCTGTTTCACCATCCATATTAAACAATTTGTTACTGGATATACAACTACTTAGTATTAGTATGCATATTAAACAAACTTTCAATCCAATCATCAGATTCATTTCTTCCTCTATTCCATATTACCCAACCAAAACAATCATACTTACTGAAATACTTATCTCTGTACTCATTCATAGATCCACCAGTAGTGAGTACATCGTCACATATTATATACGGATGTTTTGGATTACCAGTACCATACTCATTGAGGTATGTACCTAACTTTACTCCACCTCTTGGTATTCCTACGGCTGCTTGAAATGGTCTTTTCTCCACCTCTGATATCATTTTTGCGAGACACTTCCAATCACCATCAGATAGAGCATCACACTCTATCTTCCAATGCAGTTGACCACCTGAATGACCAGTGAAGTCCACCTCTTGGAAGAGGTTCATGGTAAGTCACTCATTAGTCTATGAAAGTAAGACTCTGAGTTATAAGACTTATCGCAGATGTACATATCAAAGTGTGGCTTGTTTCCTACTTGAAGTGAGGTGTACTTGACTCCCCATTCTTGTAGTTGTAGTCTGGTCATTTCGGTATAGTCTGTACCTGAGACACAACCTCTTGCAGTCCAGATATGAACTTCATGACCCTCATCATATAACTTGTTTACGTGTAGAATACGTTTGGGATATGGTTCAGCCTTTGCATAATCGGCGTGTCGATCACCAAAGTCTGGTAATTGTGGGTTATAAGAAATAGTACCATCCAAATCTACATAAATAATTTTTTTCACTAGATTCCTTATAATGGCTCTGGGGGCTCGAATCGAACGAGCACACACACTTCGCTATGAACCAACTAGGTGTGCAACACGCAAACAACGTGCCGTGTCTACCAATTTCACCACCCCAGAGTGTGATTAGACCAAATTTGCGAGTCGCATTGCACTAATCATGCGAGTCACACCGATTCCACCACCAAACCTTGGGATGAAATCAAACTGAAGAAACTCATCCAGTTCCTTCAATACCCTCTCTTTACCGAACAAATCATATAATAGATTTGCATAACCACCATCAGATATTGTATGAAATTGTTCTCTCATTTCATCAACATCACTAGCCCTTTCTGCACTACCGATAGTCTCCATTCCACCCATAATCACATCACACTTCAATGCACTCTCTCCACCTGTTGAAAGAGGGATAGGTGACTTTTTCATATTCCAAAATGGTGAAGTGGTGTAAGGGAAATCGGTGAGAAAGAATACATCTCCGTATTCTTCGTACATAAGTGACTCATGATAGTTGGTAAGTATATTGTCACTAGCGGTATACTTACCACACATGCTCAAGTAGTTCCCGCCTGGGAAATCAAGGTCATTATACGGGGCTCGACCATGATCACACTTAAATCCTAAATGTTTGCAGAGATCATTCTCCATCTGAAGAAGATTATCAAAGGTGCCAGGCATCTCAAATTCAAACATAGGGAAGATTAACTCATGTCTTCCTTCTACTGGATTTGGTTCCTGTCTATAACTTGTGCTGAGACAATAAAATCCAGGCACATCTGGATTGTTGAGTAATTCATACTCCAACCACATTTGACCAGTTTGAGGAAGTGGCCATTTGTTTCCTGTATATTCGTATGTGGTGACAGTTGTGGGATCTTCGCAGGCTGCGAGGATTGATAATCGGTTTTGGGTATGAACTTCTAAAAAACCCCTTTCATCAAAAAAGGATCTCATCTTGTGGGTAACAGTTGTAAAATCATAAGGTGAGATGTTACTCATTCGTTCCTTTCATATTTTAGTTATCCTTGTATATATACGATTCACCCAATCTCCACAACAAGTATTCGTATGATGATATTGGTTCATACTTGTCTGGTTGATTGGTCAAGTTTCTTACTATGGTATCCTTATTCGGCCCTACAAAATACGGCATCGAATACCTCGTATGGTCAAGTACATTCATTACTCTGTGAGGAGTAGAGACATAGACATCATTAGTCCACCTCTGAAACATATCTGCAATATTGCATACTACACTATCCTTGATGACAGGAACTTCTTTCCATTCCTCATCTCTGTTTTGTGCAAATAATCCACCACAATCTTGATACCTCCACAATAATGTAAAGGAGTCATAGTCTGTATGTTCGTTTCCTCTCAGTTGTTGTGACTCAACTGGGCCTGTATATTCTGGGTATTTTATGATTCTTGCAGTAGTAGTACCATAGAGATGTTTCTCCACTAGAAACCCTTTCTTGAGTCCTAATGCAATTTCAAACTTCTCCATGAACTGAAACGATATCACTCTCATGATACGTTCCATCTTTTCTGCCTGTTTCTGGAATGTAGGAATCTCAGTGGGCCAGTATTGGTTCTCCATGTCGTATGGAGCTTTCCAGTTGTATGCTTCTTTGAGATCGCCTGGTCTATCTGGATGTAACCACTCAGTCTTCAAGTCTGAGTACCCAAGATTCTTATCTACTCCTGAGTATGCATACTTGGCTTTGATATCTGAGGGTAGGTCAAAGAACTGAGTGACCATATTCTCCCAGATATCAAAGTCTGATTGGTATTCTGTATGGACATTAGTGAACACTGCAAACCCAACTGATTTGAATGCAGTGTCCATCTCTGAGACACAATTATCCCCTCTGAAATCTATAACAGGAATGTCCATACTATTGTTATTACTTGACAGGAAATGGACTTGTAACACCCTTCACAAAGAACTGCATTGTCTCCAATTCAGGTCTTGCAAGGACACCAGCCTCAATCTTAGAACCATCCTGTTTAGTAACTCCTTGGTCAAATGGGTAGTATGTTCCCATCTTGTCATTGATCCAATCCATCTTGATTGTCTCAACATGATTGACTACTTTGCCTGGCACGTTTGCACCCCAAGGTGATAGTCCGACACAATTCTTGTCCAGACCCCATGCCCAGCGTTGATTCATCTTGAGTTTACCCTCTGCAAGTTGATCAACAATATGTTTGTACAGTAGATTCCAGTTGAACATCATACCTGTGATGTAACTCTCTGGCCCAAACTGTCCCATAGGTGCATCATTACCCATACTCCATACACCATCATGTTTTTCTGCAAGAACAACAACTGAAGGTGAATCAGTAGTAGTAAAAAGAATATCATTCTTCTCACCCATTAACACCTTTGCAGCCTCCATATCCTTTGGGGGATCGAACCAACTATTAATCCACACAATCTCAACTTCAATGTCTGGATTGACTGATTGAGCTCCAAGAGTCAATGCATTAATATTTCTAATGATCTCTGGAATAGGATGAGAACCAACCACACCAATCTTATTGGTCTTGGTCATCATACCAGCTGCAATACCTGAGAGGTATCGTGCCTGAAAGGAATGACAGACATAATTATCCATGTTCTTGTCATTACCCTTATACCCTGTGGCGTGCATGAAGACTGTCTTCTTATTCCTTGAAGCGGCACGAACCATAGGTTCCATGTAACCAAATGATGTTGCGAAAACAATATCATGTTTTCGTGCGAGTTTCTTGAAAACTCTTTCACTGTCTGCTTCTGGTACAGACTCTACACCATCTACTACATATCCATGTTTTGTTAGAGACTTGAATCCATCCGAATGTCTCATTGACCACCCTCCATCATTGGCTGGTCCTACCAAAACATACCCTACTGATATGTCTTTGGCAAATATTGGTAATGCAAATACGATTGCAACCAAACTAAGTAATAATTTTCTCACGATATCTCCTTCCGAGAAATTAAGTTAAACAGGAGCATTCCACCAATGCTCCCATGGAAAATGCACCCAGATACCCTCTGTATCTTTTGCACACTCCTGCACATAATAATGAGGCTCAAAATTGCACTCATTATTCCACCAAAGGGATGCAAATCGAACTTCCGTTGGTAACTCCATCGGTTGGTTGACTCTTGGCCCTTTTATATAACTCTTTATTTTATGAAATGTTTCTCCTGAATCACAAATGTCATCGACTATGAGGACACGTTCATCAGTCTTTTTAGGTAAATAATCTTCCCACTCAGGAAAGTCTCTAAGTGAGGTCTTAATTGGTTTGAAGGGTTTCTGAAGCCAATGAGACATCATGACTCCTGGCGTTAGTCCACCCCTTGATAATCCTACAATGACTTGAGGATCGAATTTGTCTAATGCTATAGTTCTGCAAAGGGTATTCACATCCCTACGCATATCATCCCACTTATACCAAATTTTCTTCATGTTTTATATATTCTTCACATTCAGCGTACCCTCCGACATACACTCCATCAATAACCACTTGAGGAACAGTCCGTATTTGTATATCGGTAGCTTCCTTTAATTTATCCATGTTTTTAAAAATATCAACCGCCTTGACTTCAAAATATCCTGAGAGTAATTCCTTTACCCTATCACACCATTGTCAATTAGGCCCTGTAAATACTATTGCCTTTTTCATCCTTCCTCTTTATATAGTGCTTTCATGTAGACCCAGAATCCGACTGTACCCTCGTTTCCTTCGTGTATGGTTTTCCGTCTGGTCTGCCCTCTAGACTCATTGTTTGGTGCATTGTTTTTAGCATTGGTTCGTTCCATTTTGTGGCCTCTATTTTAAATTTAGTAAAATTGGTATCAACAGGAGTGAACTTAGTCCAATGGTCATCCCATTGTTTGTAGTTCTTATTATTCATTCTTCTTCTAAGTCTGAAGAATACTCTCTCATCATGTTCTGTCATGTTATTTTTATTCGTGATAATACATCATTAGGGTTTTCTGCTTCTGTTACAGTTCTACCAACAACAATATAATCTGCACCATTTTCTTTAGCCTCTTGAGGAGTTGCAGTTCGTATTTGACCTGAAGTTTTATGTTCCATTACAATGCCTGGGCAAATATATTGGTAACTTTCTGGCCCTGAGAAATCAAAGTTTTTAATTAGTTTTAGGTCTGGTGCAGGACACACTAAATGTTGAAAGTTATATTTTCTCAATCTATCTAGATGTATTCTCCACATATCATAAGGTTGATGGTTGGTTATTGATTTTTCCTCATCGTAATCCCATGAAGTAAGAGACACCACACCTACCAATTTTATTTGGTCTGATAGATTTTTTAATCGTCTAAATGTCTCTTGATTGTTATGGGCACTGATAGAAACCATTGTACCTCTTCTGTCAATAATTTTCTTGACTACAGTTTCTACTGTATTTGGAGTGTCCCAAAGTTTAAAATCAACAAATAATTCCTTCTCTCTATTCTGTGTCCAATCTCTTGGCCATTGAATAATCTCATCCCATAATACATGATTAATTTTAAAACCATCAACATAGTCTACTATTCTGTGTGCTATATCTATTGATTGTTTCGTTTCAAGTGATACTATTATTTTCATTTGATTCCACCCATATTTTCTCTTTCACGAATATACCTCATTCAGTTGACGATTTACCCTTACGAAAGTTGTACACTTTGGAAGATACTTCAGTGTCTTGGCTCCTGCATAGGTGCAAGTACTCCTCAATCCACCAAGTATCTCTTCAACTGTATTTTTAACTGAACCTTTATAATCTACATATACAGACTTTCCCTCTGATGCACGATATTTAACTTTCTTTCCATAGTAAAGGATTTGTGCATCCTCAGAGGACATTCCATAGAATTTCATCTTATCATCTTCAATCTCACCATTGCACTCATCGTGCCCTGCGAACATCCCACCGAGCATTACAAAGTCTGCACCAGCACCAAAGCTCTTTGAGATATCCCCAGCGACTACACACCCTCCGTCTGTGATAATATGTCCTCCTAGTCCATGAGCTGCATCTGCACACTCTATGGTTGCGCTCAGTTGTGGAAAACCCACTCCAGTCATCTTTCGTGTTGTGCATACGCTCCCAGGCCCAATTCCAATCTTTACAATGTCCGCCCCAGCGAGTATTATCTCCTCTGTAGCCTCTGGTGTACATACGTTTCCTGCGATGATAATAGATTTTCTAGTCATCATATGTTCTCTGAGTTTTTTAACAAAACCCATGAACTTCTCAGTGTACCCATTTGCAACATCAAGACAGATCCACTTAGGTTCTCTGATTTCTTCTAAGTCTTGGTCAAGTCCTATGGTCTGGATTGCATTCTCACTAAAATTAAAATGAGTAAACTTACATATTGCAGTCAACATATTATACTTATTCAAAACCTTATTCATAGAATAGGTTCCTGTATGGTCCATATTGGCTGCAATGATAGGTATCCCATGCCATTCATGAGATGTATGTTTGAATCGGAAGGTTCTCTCTAGTACTGCATCTTTTCTAGATTCTAGAGTTGAGCGTTTTGGTTTTATAAGTACATCATTAAAGTCAAGTTTTACATCCTCAAGTATTCTCATTTTTTTCTTTATGTTTGTTGTAGGCAGTAGCCCCCAATATTGCACCGAATGATAAATGTAGCATTGCACCACCCTCTAATGTAAGAGGTGACCATCTACTGGTTGCAAGTTGAATCTCAGTATCCATCATAGACATACCAATATTCCACATCAATGGGGCGATAAAGAAATCCACTAAGCATATAAACAAATATACGATTCCTGCCCATGACCTCCAATAATTTTCAATTGTTTGATTTATTGACATTTCTTATCTCTTCAGTATGACTTGTAGTGTCTGACTTGGAGCTCCACAACTCTTACCAACTCCACCCCAATTTTTATTGGATATCAATGGTCTTACAACATACCCATCTGTTCTACATTGACAATCCTTTACAGATGCAGGAAATGCTGAGATTTCGTTACCCCAACCACATCTACCGATTGTCCAGTATAACCCATTACAATATCTACCTTGAAATTCATAAGTTGTATTATCTATATTTGCAGCTATATCACTGAGTATAGTTTTGTTATCACATACTGTTATATTATCTGAGTTTCCTATTGAAATGTTATCCCAGACGTACTGAGAAGCATTGTCCCAGAAGTTTATATAGGTTTGTTTCTGTGTTTGAGTAGGTGATACATTATATGTAAAGTTATCTGACCAAGAAAATGTATGAGTAGTGATTGTTTCTTCTACAATTTCCTCTTCAACCACTTGACTAGGATGATTGGGATTGATAGAAACAGGAATAGTAACAGTGGTGGTTGGAGGGCTATTATGTGTGACAATAAAAGGGTCTGAAATTCCAGATTCATAATATATTTGTGGTTGTTCAAGTGTATAGTTTTCGTACTCTACTTCCAATTTTATATCAACTGGAACCTCAACTGTACCTTTAAGGTTTTCATCCAGTTCAGTTTTATCGTATATGTTCTTCTCTAAGAAGTCCTTGACATTTATCTGGTGACGCTGAAGAACTGGTTTTAAAAGAGGTCTTTTGTAATACTCCTTAAAGTTAGCCTCTGGATACTCACTCTGTCTAGGTGTATGATTGTAACTAAGAGTTACTTGTACATCTTCTTCCTTATTACTCTCACATCCTAGTAGGATTGCACCTGTAATCAGGCAGACCACCATTCTTACAAACAAATTCATATTTAGGCCTGTTAATCTTTTTCTTGTGGTCTTTTATCTTGTTTATTACTGTGATTGTCGCCGTGATTGTCATCAGTCCTACTAGAAATATTATCAGTGCATCCTTCATCTACTTCATCCCATTCATCCCCAATTATGTCTATACCATGATCTACAATAGGAACATACCATGTTATCTTCTGACTCATAACCCATTCTTTGATTTATAGTCATTTATTGCAGCTTTGATTGCATCTTCTGCCAATACAGAGCAATGAATTTTGACAGGTGGCAGTGATAACTCTTCAACAATATCCACATTACTGATTGACTCCGCCTCATGTATAGATTTACCAGTAACCCAATCAGTAGCAAGGGAACTACTAGCAATTGCACTACCACACCCAAAAGTCTTGAATTTAGCATCTTTGATAATACCTGTCTCATCATCTACTTGTATCTGAAGTTTCATTACATCACCACATTCTGGAGCACCCACAAGCCCAGTACCAACAGAGCCATCCCGGCTATCCAAAGAACCAACATTTCTTGGTCTTTCATAGTGGTTTAATACTTTTTCTGAGTAAGCCATTATATCCTCGTTATTGAGAGTTCAGTGATTTTAGTAATGCTTTTGCAATACCGACTTTTGACTGATTTTTCTCAGTTTCTACATATAGATTCAACAAGTTCATGAGTTCTTTCTTATTCTCATCCGAGAACTTAGAAGCTTCTCCGACTTGAGTTCCCCACATTGCAAGAACAACCTCGCAATTTTGTTTGTAAGTATAAGGGTCTTTACCCTTCTTACTATCATACTCATCTGTATTCCATATAAAGAAACATTCTCTGTAATTCTTTGCATTGAATACCTTGGCAAATGCAGATGGAACCTGTAATCCACTCTTACCAATTAACTTTGGTCTATCATTAAAGTAGACCAATGTAAGTATTTCCAGTACACCATGTTTGACTGCCATCTCACGTTCCAACTTTTCCAATGATACAAACTTATACCTGTTTGCACGTTTGGTTTGTGGAACAATGTTTGCCATACTATAAGTGGCCTTCAGAGTTTCTTTAGACCAATCATGGGATGCATCTGATGCCCCCAAATGTCCTCTATCGTATCCTGTACCAGTGTAATCTTTGGTTGTTGTTGCAACCTTCTTGTCTAATCTCTTGTCTGTGAAGAAAGGTGGCCTTGGGTCTATATTAAGTAAATCAACTGTTTTTGCAGTAACTTCTGTGTACACTGCAAGTGCAGACTTCCTTTCAAAGTCATAACATATTGTAAACGTATCTGTTAATATCTGGTCACACTTTTCCTTAGTAAAGTGTTCCTTGATTTCTTTATATTGTGATAATGTCACATCACCATGCGTTTGACCGAATGTAACTGATCCGACCAACAGCATTATACCAATTAATATTTTTTTCATAATTATTTCATTGAGCCTGCTTTATCTGGGTTTTTAATTGCATCCATGTGTAAATCCATGTAACTGATTTCACTTTTCTCGTGTCCTAATTTCTTAGTGACAATATCATATACCATATCAGTTAATTTTTGAGCTGATTTTATCTGGTCATCAGATACTTTACCTGACTTTTCCACCTCAGCCTCAATCTTAAACACATCATCACTCAACCTTGCAATATCTTCAAGGTCTTGTGGGTCATGTTTCATCTCATGAGAACTATGTTTCTTAATGAATCTAACAGCTGATGGACACATATAATGATGGGTAGTCTGATAACCACCCACCTCTATCTCTTTATCTTCTTTTATAAATTGTCTGAAGTTTTTCATTTCATTACTTATGAGAATGTTCTTTTGCAATCATCTCAGTAACTTCACTTCTGGGAATCGTTACAGATTTACCCTTATAAGTTACATAAAACTCAGTCACCAATCCATCATCATCTAAACTATGATTGTCAACCTTAACATATTTTTCACCCAAACTTGAGTGTTTAACATGAGAAGCTCAATGATGCTTCTTGAGTTTATCTGCATTTTTTGTGTTTATGTCTCCCATGACTGTCTTTGCGACTTCAAGGAAACTTCTTGTAATTTTATTTTCCATTTTTACCACCCTAAAGGTTTGTTTGAACCAAGTGGTGTAAAACTCTCACCACACCCACAAGTGACTCCTGTACTCATTCTTTGAAACACGAATCCTTGTTCTACTACATTATCATCACGATAATCTACTCTGAGATCACCAATAATATTGGTATGCATATTTGTATTAATTATAGCCATCTCATCAAACAATGAGTCTGTACTATCTATATCAGTGTCAGTCTCCAAGGTAAATGTCCAACCTGAACATCCACCTGGCTTTGCACCCACTCTCATATATGGGTCTTCTGTACTATCTCTGAATACTTGTTTTGCTTTCTCTGTTATTATTAACTTCATATTTTAGCATTTAACATCCAAATTATTATACCACCTATCAAAACTACCACTAACCCTAACAAACAAAATACAATGATTAATTCTTCAGGCACTACATACCCCCCCTAAGTTCCCAAAGTCTCATTGCTTTTTTAAGTTCTTCCTCATTGCTAAACAATCGGGAACACCCTCATGGCGTTCCCGATCCTTGTCTTCTTTCTTATTCATCTTGTTCCTGTGAATGTTCTCTGCTTATCTGAACGGCGGAAATGGTGGCATGAAGGCCCACAAGATCAGTAGTATTGAGATAATGTAGTCCGGCCTCGATGATATCAAGTATGCTGTTTCTGTCATGTCCTGCCCAAATATTACCTCCAGTATGTAGAGGTTTTTCATAAAGTTTTTCGGTCATACTACTATTTATAAATTACTTCTACACTTCGCTGACCAACTACATAATGATTCTCCCAGACTTCCACCAATAGTTTTAACCCCATCCCAAATTAAATTAATCTCTCCACCTATAGATACAAGTACACTCCATATCCAATCTGCACTTCCCACTGTTTGAAGAGTAAATATAGCAATTGCCCCAGCCATACCTCCAAGAAAACTCAGGTATGACCTTCTCAACCATTTATACTTGTTATTCATCAATCCTACACCGATACCATAGATATCACCAACAATTGCATCATAGATACGATCATCAGTCATCAATGTCTCTGCATAGTCTTCTTTATATTCTTCTACTGGTAAATGTGCAAAATGACCAAAAAATAACGGATTGAATTGAGGTGATTCTCTATCAATCTCATCTGAGCCTGGAATCTTTGGATAACCTGTCTGGGGCATGATTGCAAAGATTGCAGACAATAGGGATACTGTACAACCAAATGCAAAGAATAGAAGTGGCCACTTCATCATCTCATTGTTGAGATTTGCAACTGTGACTGAAAATACGATGGATGCTACTGTAATCATAATATTTGCTTTTGCATCAGCCATCACTGTCAGTCTCATCTGATTAGTGACATTAATTCGCAGAATATTATCTACCGCCGTTCTATCTTCTGGGATTTCATCAAACGGATTGGTACGTTTCATTTAAGAGGTGGTGAGTAGAGTAAGCCTCCTTTCGTATACAGTTTGTTTAGACCTCTTTTGAGTCTTAGGGGAGTGTTCTTCCCAACATTTCGTTCATAGATTTCTTCGTAATTACCAACTTGTTCAATTACATCTGCAGCCCACAATCGGTGTAGTCCCAATTTAGCTCCAAGATACTCATCTTCTTTTCCGTTCAACTCACCCATGAATCTCTGTATAGTAGGATTCTTATGTTCTTTAAAGTCTTGTATATTCTCAGAAGTTATCCCTAACTCCTCTGCGAGAAAAAGAACGTACACTGTCCATCTAACAATGTCCGACCATTGTTGATCTCCGTATCTAACTACGGGCCCCAAAGGTTCTTTGGAGATGATTTCGGGCAGGATTACGTGCCGCTCTGGATTTTTAAACCCATAGCGATTTGATGCAAGTCCAGATGCATCAGTACCATACATATCACATTTACCTTCAATATATAAATCTTTTGGTTTCTTATCTACTGGAACTGAAACTGGTGTATAGTCCAGATTGTGTAATTTGAAGAAGTCCTTGATATTATTCTTTGCAGTTCCAGTTGAACTAAAACAAATCTTTGCACCATGTAGTTGCTTTGCAGATGATACACCAAGAGTCTTACGAACAATAAACCCTTGTCCATCATAGTAAGTTGTGGGTAGAAACTCTAACTTCTTCTCTACATTTCTTGAGAACGTGTAAGTAGTTGCAGCTGATAGTACATCAATAGTTCCATCTATTAGATACCCAAATCGGGTTCGTCCATCTACTACCTCATATTCGATATTAGTTTCATCACCAAAAACTGCAACTGCAATCGCACGACAAATATCTGCATCAAATCCAACCCATCGGTCTTCAAAGTCAACTAACTTCTTTTCAGAGAAGCCTGGGAAGTTTGCTTTGGTTCCACAAATAACATATCCTCTTTCAATAACTTTTTTGAAGGTTGACCCATAAGTAGGATTGTAATCATTTGGGTCTAGTTCAGGCTCTACTATCTCCATCACCTCACTCTCTGCATCAACTGGCTCTATCTCTACCATACCTATTGGTTTTGGTATGAAGAACTTTTCACCTTTTTTTACATTACGATCCCAATTATAATCATCTGTAACTTTCTCCATGATAGTAAGAAAATCTCCACGATTCTCATACCCTGCAAGTTTCATCATTGCATCGATATCAAGACGATTTTGTATAGTAAATTGTGCTTCGACTTCTGTAGAATTATCTTGGCCTAGGACATATCCTTGAGATATGCCCAGAATCCAAAATACAGTGATAAGTGAAAAGAATAACTTGTGGATCATTGCAATGCCCGATAGATCTCCAAGAGTTCTTCATCGGGCATTGGGGTAGTCATAGTATAGAATCGTTGATGACCGACAGCCATAAAGGCTTTAACATCGGAAAAACTTGGATATTTTGTTAATAAACTGTGCAACAAAAAGTCTGGACTCAAGTGGCATCCTGCACATTGATTATCTTTTGCAAACACTCTGGTAGACTTTTTGAATCTCTCAGATTGTACTAATACAGAATTAAGGTCTTTCTCCATCCATGTGACCTTTTCCTCTATAGAAGGGATTACCATGAATATCATATATGCAAGTAATCCTATGATTATGTAAATCCATATTCTACTGGATGCTACTAAATCTTTCGTGTCAATTTCAATTTGTTTGACAGGTTCAGTCTTCTGTGGTTTTACTTCATCAGCCATTACGATTCCTTCTGTTCAAGTGTTTTCAATTTTGCAGAGATTTGTTCTTGGAACCACTTTAGAACAATTGGTATACTTACATTACTGGTCAGACCAAACAGATATCCCACTGGAAACCTGTAAGTTTCGTATGGTGCAAGTTGAGGTATATTAGTGAAGACTAGGGTGATAAGGATGTAGCCTGTGGCGCTCATCCCCATATTGATAACTAGATCAAAGACTATTAGGAGTTTGTTTCCTTGGTATTTTTCTTTATGATCTTGTCTGTAATTGAATAGAAAAATCCAGAATGCCGAGAATAATACTAAACCCAACATTGTGGCTTCTGTTAACGTAAAAAGTTTGTCCATAATCTGACCACATAGTAATTATATAGTATATAGGTTATGATGGTTTTGGATTATCACCCTTGACCTTCTTGATTTTGGCAGTCATATCGGCAGAAAAAGCACCTTTCTTGTAGAGGTCATCTAACTGATCTCCGATCTCAGGGTAAAGAGATCTTCACTCATTTGTTATCTCTCTTGTTGTCTTTATAAAATTTTATTATGATTGTTCTTCTTGAATCATATATCTTCTTGGCCCTCTGCCTGCTGAATTAGTTGCTTGCCAATAAACAGTAGCATTACTTGAACAACGTACAGCACCCTTAATTGTTACAGAAGTTGTAACTGCTGTATGTGTGTAAATAATAGACGGAAGCATATCGTTGTCATAACTACCGCCATCTGCTCTTTGATAACATCCTCCGCCAAAAACATCTACATTACTTTGTCCAGACTCTTTTATTTGCATACCAGCCCCAAAATAAAAATCATTCCCACTAGCATAAATAAGTCCTCCTGCTATTGTGATATGTAATTTATTTCCGGCAGTACAAGTTACAGTAATATCATCGGAATCTGCCTACTTGTATAGATGAAGGCATTTTTAATTTGGTTTAGTGCAGTTAAGTGCTTTTAATTCATCAATATTTTTACAAGAATCTACATTTTTAGTTATGTCTCGTAACCTTTGCTTTTCTGCTACAATTGCAGTTGTGTCACTACTACTTTCTTGTGCTTGCATAAACAAAATATCCTGTGTTTCTAGTAAAGGTTTTCTTTCATTCCTAAGACGTTCTTTAGTGATGTCTTTAGCTTTTTTTAAATTAATGACCTTTTTATTATCAATAATATCATAACAAAAACTAAAATTAGTTTCTTTAGCATCACATACAATATAAT
>UEXM01001744.1_pt1 | contig 17200 bp, 12 predicted proteins | sample 1796661 | NCBI WGS metagenome assembly UEXM01 (sample SAMEA4772469, study PRJEB27181) | metagenome | reverse complement strand
ACTGTGGTTGGTCTAGTAAGCCATGGAAGTGGATCATAGAAGTAAGTGGTTGTACAAACCAAGAGATAATTAACGAAGTAAAAGATTATGATGTTTCGATCGATATTGGAAAAGAAGAAGAAGTTAAAGTCGCCATACAGACCTCAACCCTTCCAGAGGATAGTATTAACTTCAGCGATACTTTTCAGCTTGACTATTACGGTGATAATAATGTTATCACTGCTAGCAAACATATTATAGAATCAAGAAGGTTAGATACTGCTGTCAATAGACCTGATAACCTTTATGTCTCACTTAAGGATGTTGTTCATAAGAATAGGATTGTTATTCCTTTTGTTAATGAGAGAGGTGAAGTAGAGTTCTATCAGACTAGAACAGTGCTTGATAGAGATAAGAGAGATAAGCCAAAGTATCTTGGCAAGGTAGGAGCAGAGAAGACGTTATTTAACATTGATAAAGTATCAAGTGATCATGATAAAGTGTATATCTTTGAAGGACCTATTGATGCGTTCTTTGTACGTAACTCTGTAGCTGTAGCAGGTATTACAGAAAGAGGTAGATCGTTCACTGCACGTCAAGAAGAGCAGTTGAATACTACTCTAAAATGGTATGATAAGGTGTGGATACTCGACTCTCAGTGGGGTGATCGTGCATCCATGATAAAGTCAGAGGCTCTACTTAACCAAGGAGAGACCGTGTTTATATGGCCGGAAACGTTGGGTAAGAAGTATAAAGACTTTAACGACTTAGCTATTGCTGCTAATAAAAATGAGATTAGCTGGGATTGGATACAAAAAAATACCTTCCATGGACTGGAAGGTATTGTTAAGATGTCTGAAGTAAAACGTTACAATAATCTTTAAACTCCCTTAAGGGAAGCGTCACCAGACTGTGCAAGGTAACCGCGCATTGTTTCGTTAAGTGCAGCAAGGTCAGTAGCAACCTTAGATACACGACGTTGCTCAGCACTCATCTTATCGAAAAGTGAATCTGGCTCAGCATTACCAAGTGCATATGCAATTGACTCTGGGTTAGAAGCATCATTAAGTTTGGTAAGAAATGCATCACCGTCAGCAATCCAGCCTGTAAGTGTTGCAACCATCTTAGCATTGATCTCAGTTTGTGCCTCAGCAGCTTTTACTGTTGGGTCAACCTCTGCAATCTCAGCAGCAGCCTCTGGATCAGCTTCTGTCTCTACGTCAAACTGTTCTGCAGATGTATCGTCGTCAAGTGCTGCTTCGAAAGCTGCTTGATCTTCTGCATCCTCTTTAAGTACCTTTGTGAATCTATTTCCAAACTTCTTCATGTCATTATTTAGTCTAGAGACTAAATATTACTATATGAATGCAGGAGATAGTCCATATTCCACCAAATTTAATGATAAGCCTATCAATCGTCACATGGATACGAGTGATCAACAGGCTAAATATAAAGATGAAGAGAAGACTCAGAAGGCTGACCCTATTCTCCCTCACGAGTTAGAGCATCTTACTGATAAACTTGGCGATACATTCATCAGTCTTACTGAAGTTCGTCGTATGCTTGATAACGTTAAAAATAATGCTTCAGTAGAAGATGAAGACATTAAGGAGATGCAGGATAAGATTGATCAGATCAATAACCTTATTTTAGATCTTCCAGAACAGCTTGCAAAGCTTTCACTTTAGTAGTTGATTATAGTTAATCAGCCGTTATACTATAGGTATAATGTTGAGATCACTTATAACTACAGCTGCTGTATCAGGACTTATTGCCTATGGTTTAACTACATGGGTTGAGTTCTGGAAAAGCTTCTCACTTGTAACTGGCGTTCAATTTATTGCGTTCTGGATCATTAATACTCGATTCACCGTAGATAAAGATAAGCTCTATGCTGAGTTTGAAGAGAGCTTTGAAGGAGTTCTTAATATGTCACGTATGGCAGTGGATTGTCCTTGTAATCAGCACGTATTTGAAGAAGAAGTCTTCGTGAATGGTGATAATACTCATAGATGCCCTAAATGTAAGAATAGTATCAAGCTAGATACTACTGTTCGTGCGGTTCTCCTTACAGATCCAGCGGATGTTACGGATACCCTATAAGGAACTCCGATATAATTAGGTATGAGCAAAGATAATAGCTATACCAAGAAAACCACCGTCAAGAGCTTCGTAGAAGCAGAAGAGATTGAGCTTGCAACTAAGATTGCAAATGCTCTCATTGACGGAGAGCCTAACGCATATGTCGTTCACTTAACAAAGAAGTTAGATGAACTTAAGACAGCAAGGTTGAGGAAGCTACTATAAGGAACTCTAATATAATTAAAGTATAACAACAAACAAACATAACTACATCATGAATAAAGATAAAATCGAAATGCAGCTTAAGGACGGAACTACAGAGCATTGGGACGTGCCTATGTTCGCTCGATGGGCATGCCTTGTAGAAGGTATTCAGACCGTTGACGAGAAGCTTACTAATGCTAAGGTACCTGATAGTGATAATAAGTGGATTAAGCCCCTAGCCTTTGAGAAGTATATTCAAGAGCGGTTTCATTCAATGCTTAAGGATTGTGAAGTCGAGCATCGCATTGGAAATATCTAAAACTTTACCTTGTTGTTCATAGCTAAGAGAGCCGATCGAAAGATCGGCTTTCTTGTTAGTATGCATCATCAATAATAACAAGATCGGCATTATCATAACCGCAATCAATAAACTCTTTGTATAGTCTCGTCTTTAGCTCATCTTCTTCATTAAGATCTCTTGGTATTGTACAACCCTCTTGACGTTCATGAGTTGTGTTACCAGTTATTGGGAAGGTATTATGACAGCAGACTTGTTGCCATTCTTCATGAGTAAAGTCTTTATGATGCCTCTCACTATCAACAGCAGGTACTATACGAGGTATTCTATGCTTACTCATATAAGCAGCAATAACAGTATCATCACACCAGTGTTTAAACTCTCTCCAGAAGTCATTAAAGTCATCCTTAAACATACCACGTGTATATGATACAGATTTATAATGTTGAAGTATATCTACATATAGACTTAAACCATGAGCACTACACCAATGGTCTCTTGGATCATTAAATATGTTTGCTCTACCTGTTGTAATAGGATTACGTGATCTTTGACCATCATAACCAATAGAGTAGGTAGGCCACTTAGCTCTATGGTTAAGATGCTCCTTAACCATATCTTCGTGATATGTATGATCATCATCTACAACGATAATGACTTGATCAGGGCTAGTAACAAGTGTTAGAGTAGGTAAAAGCTTTGTAGCGCTACCTTGATCATCACATCTATTGATTTTAAACCGTTGATCACTCTCTAAGAGGTTAGAAGCCCATTCTGGTATAATATACTTCTCATTATCTCTAGCCATCACCCATGGTACATTCAACCACACCTCAACATCAGAATGCGACTGATTAAGAAGCGATGCAATGGTATCCCTTAAACTACATGCATCACCATCATAAGACAGCCTTGATGGTATTGTAGTTAGAGTAATGATTGGGGTCATCTAATATATTTATGACGGGGTCGGAGAACTTCCACCAGAAGGACTACTTGGTGACGGGGTAGGTGTCATAGTAGGGCTTGGTACTGGTGTACTACTTGGAGTAGGGGATGGTCCTACTGAAGTATCAAGAAACTGTACTGTAACAGCTGTTCCGTCACCATCAAGAGTTAAGGTCATAATTTCCGAACCTTCTGTTGCTGCATCTTCTGATGGTGAAACAAGAATACTTGCTTGACCATTATTAACAGTAAAGTTACCTGTCAGTGATGTTGGGAAATCTAGATCATCTTCAGTTACACCTGTTACCGTATAAGGTACTTGTGTGCCATTAGCAACATGCGTTGTATAAAGTGTTATAGCACCCATATCACCCTCTTCCATAGTATTTGTATTGGCAAGAAGACTGAATGTCGGTTGAGAGGACGGACTTGGGGTACTTGATGGCGATACTGCCGGTGTATTTGATGGTGAAGGGCTTGGTGTACCACTCGGGCTTGGAGTCGGGCTAGGACTTGGCGTACCACTAGGAGTTGGTGTTGGATCAACAGATGTGTCATTAAGTGTTATATTTGATGAAACACCAAGACCGTCAAGAGTAATGGTCATTACCTGAGTACCTTCTGTAGTATTGTCTTCTACAGCAGTGATAGAAATTGTATCTTGATCACTATTGATCGTAAAGCTACCTGTTAGTGATTCATTAATATCACCTGCTTCGATGCCTGTAATTGTGTATGGTATAACAGTACCATTAGCAACATGAGTTGTATAAAGACCTATTGTTAAAGAATCACCTTCATCCACTTCATTGAAGAACGGAATAAGACCGTAAATTGGTAGTGCGCTTGAGGATGGTGTTGGTGATGGGCTTGGAGTACCACTCGGACTTGGAGATACGGTTGGTGTTGGTGATGGGTCTATTGACGTATCAAGTATTTGAATAGTGGCCTGAGTACCAGGACCATCGAGAGTGAGTGTAAGTATTTCCGAACCTTCTGTTGTTAAGTCATTTACTGTTGTAATAATAGTACTTGCCTCACCATTATTAACAGTAAAGTTACCTGTTAGTGATGTTGGAAGCGCAAGATCTGCTAATTCAACTCCTGTTATTGTATAAGGTACTTGAGTACCATTAGCAACATTAGACGTGTAGAGTGTTATAGACGCAAATTCTCCTTCATTCATCGTGTTGGTACTAGCGAGAAGTGAATATGATGGTTGTGCTGATGGGCTTGGTGTACTTGAAGGTGAGGCAGCAGGTGTACTACTCGGTGAAGTACTAGGACTTGGTGTACCACTTGGAGTTACAGAAGGTGAACCACTCTGACTTGGAGAAACACTTATACTTGGTGTAGGTGAAGTAGATGTACTAGGGGAAGGAGCAGGTGTACCGCTTGGAGTAACACTTGGACTCGGACTTGGTGATCCGCTCTGACTTGGAGTAACAGACGGGGTAACACTAGAGCTTGGAGTTGGGGACGTAGATGGGCTTGGAGTACCACTTGGTGTAACGCTAGAACTTACACTCACTGAAGGTGAAGCACTCGGAGCAACATATGAAGCAGCAGGTGTACCACTAGGACTCGGAGTAACGCTCGGACTTGGAGTAACACTCGGACTCACACTCGTAGAAGGAGATACACTTGGAGACGCAGTAGGAGTAGGAGTACCTGTTTGTGTAGGTGTTGCTGTCTGCGACGGGGTGTAGGTTACCACCGGAATAGGTGTGCTAGTTGGTGTAGGTGTAGGAGTAGCTGTACCGGTCGGAGTAGCAGATGGCTGAGCCGGTGGTACGTAAGCTGGTGTACCGGTCTGTGTAGGTGTCGGAGTACTTGTACCTGTTGGTGTTGGAGTACCAGTAGGGGTAGGTAATGTACATACCATTGGACAGTTTAGAGTATATCTCCAACCCGGCTTATCATGAACAGGTGACTGAATAGTAACGAATGCATCACTCTCATTGAAGAGATATTCAACCGATTCCTTCGAACCTTCTGTAACAGTATCAACGACAGGGTAACCATCATTAGCGAGAGTTGTACCAGAGAAATCAATTCCTTCTTTAATTAAAGCATTAATAAACACTTGTCTCTTATAACCGCCATATACATAAGCTGCATTACCAACAAAGCCTGTATCGATAATAACACTATCTTTATATGTTACAATGAAACGATCTGGACCGTCCTCGACATCATACTCAAGCATAACACAACGGTTATTATTGTTAGTAGGAGTAACGGTTGGTGTTGGAGTGCTAGTAGGTGTACCGGTCGGTGTGCCAGTTGGAGTTGGAGTTGGGGTACCTGTCTGTGAAATTGAAGGGGTAACTGTATTACTTGGAGTTACTGAAGGAGTAACACTAGAACTTGGAGTTACACTCTCACCTGGCGTACCACTAGGAGTAACACTTGTAGTAATACTTGGAGTAACACTTGTCGAGTTACTTGGTGTTGGAGTAACACTTGTAGAAATACTCGGACTTGGTGTAACACTTGTAGAAACAGTTGGAGTTGGGGTACCTGACGTACTCGGTGATGGTGAGTAAACTACTGAAGCACTAGGAGTAACAGAAGGTGTAACTGAAGTACTTGGAGTAATAGAAGGACTTGGAGTACCACTTGGCGAAGTACTTGGTGATGGGCTTGGTGAGCTTGCTGCGCCTTGAGAACTACTTGGAGTAACACTTGGAGTAACACTTGAAGTAACACTTGGAGTAACACTTGGTGAAGTACTTGGAGAAGGTGAGGAAGAAGAACTTTGTTGACTATATGGTGTTACAGTTGAGAAGGCAGCTGGTGTATAACCGTCAAAGCCAATCTCGAGAATACGATCTGCCTCACCAGGAGCCATAAAGATTTGCTCATTCAATAGAGAACCATCTGTATACCAAGCTAAGTCAGCACCAGATGAATCTTCATCAAGGATAGCACTAAGAGGATTGAATGTAATAGAGTCATCAGCAGGGTCAATAGCAATCTGATAAGGAAGGTTCCATGGAGTGTTATAAATCTTACCATCTGGACCCTCAACAGAGAACATACTAGCAGGCTGCCTACCCCATGTATTGTGTCTATCAACATCAGCTCCAGTATAACCAGCAGTCATTGCACTGTAGATGGTATATGGATAAGGAATTTCTGTTACACTATCATCTGAAGTATCAATCTTAAGAACACCACGAGCGTGAGTACCGTGAGAGTAAATGCAGCCATTAGATGCAAGAACACCACCTTTATACTTGTTCCATTGTGGGGAACGTAAGTAGAAATAATCAGTTGAAGCAGATGTTGTAGTATCGTAATCAGCTAAACCTGTAAGGTCAGTATCAATAAAGGAAATAGAATCATCATTAAGATCAATGACTTGAACCTGACTAGCACCGTATGGAATACCGTAAATCTTATCATTACCACCATTAACAGCACCCCAATAAGAACGGTAGATGAAACTGAAACTTGCTTTATCAGAAGTAGCTAATGAACCACGAGCTGTTTCGTAAGGGTCTGTTGGTACTGTATAAGCAAGTGAAGTAACTGCAGACTCGTTACCATTAGCATCAAATGTAAACTTCTTTGTAGACTCTGAACCACTATAAGATGTCATATAAGCAGCACCAGAACCACTTCCATTATCAAGAAGGGCAATACCCCTTGTTTGTAGACCATAACCAACATTAATATAGTCAACAGTTACATTATCAGGATCTTCTGTATTAATAATAAGAGGTCCATAAGCAGCATGAGGTGCAGCATAGATACGCTTGTTAGAAGCATAAGCAGCACCAACCCACTTTTGGTTACTTGTTGATATACTATTTACATTATAATAAGTTTGATCATCAGTACGTGGATCTGTTCTAACAATAGAAGTAGCAGCGTAAGGAATAGAATAATGGTAGCTGTTATGATCAACAACACTACCACGATACTGAATCAATGTACCATTACTAATGTCATCACCAATAAAGGTAAGTTCTTGACCTGGAATATTATACTGCTTAAAGCCTGTTAGGTCATATGAAGTAAGCTTGTAACCTGTATTAAATCCTGCAGCAGTATCTGCATCTCCAATTAACTTATTAATGTCATTATGAGTGCGGAGGTTAACAATACTATCAACCCTGCTAGTTGTATATGTTGGTCCAAACAATATAAGCTCATCATCAATGAGGCCCATGTGAGGGGTACCAGAATCTCCACTAATTAAAGGTTCATTCCAGGCTTGTAAGTCTGTATCTATAGGAGTACTATACATTATCTTACCAAGATCGCCTGAATCGTACGTATCCGGATATTCATCGAAACCTAACACACCATTCGTACCTACGTCAATGACTGAAGCGCGAGCAATAAGAGATTTCTCTTCCTGGTCAGTGTGTATAACAGGTAGGTCATCTGAGAATGCAAATCTACCTTCAAAACCACTATATGCAGCTAATGTAAGCTGACTTGGATCAAAATATTTGTAAAGGTCAGGTGGAAATACTTTAAGTGGTTCAATTTCTGAAGGAAGATCACTATCGAGAACAGCTATGTAATAATCACCACCAGAAGAACCCATACCATGATAAGCATTTGCTGTAATTACACGAGAATATTGAACGTTATTTCTATCGTAAAAGTAAACAATTTTATTAACAGGTAGTACGTAGTGCCTTGCAAAAATCATGTGCCTTGGCGTAATAAGAACACCACCCATTCTAGAACCAGTAACACCGCCAACACTATGACTGTTAATAGGAGAGATACCAGTAGAACCAACTAGAGCATGCATCCAGTTATCTGTTGTTCTGGTCATTGTTGACACAGTACCAAAATTATTAAACATCAACTTATCTGTGGATGCATCATATCCGTTGATTGCCGTAAACACGGAATCAGTCATTACTGTTTTTAAGTCTCTGGCCATAATATTAATTTAAGTTTGTGAATACGATCTTACGAAGGGTTTGATGTTGCTGTGTTAAACTGCAAAGATATTCGTCTTCTACACCGCAAGATAAAGTATAGAAGGGACATCCAACTGTTATATTCCAGTTAGAAGAAGAAAGAGGTTCGAATACTTCAACAAGTGCTCTAGATGTATCAGAGTCTTTATAGAATGATGTCTCATATGTTAATGTACTATCAACATATGGGTAACCATCTGGAGCAAGTGTAGTAGTTGGGTAACTACCATGATTAGCTGATGATAACAGACCTGTAATAAAAGTATCTCTGGAGGCACCACCATAGTTATATGATGCATTACCCACAAAGCCAGAGTCAAGTTTAACTTCACTGTCTAATGTAATAACAAATCGGTAAGGGTCACCAGTAGTTGAGTAGTCGACATCAACATCACCAATAAATGCTGACATCTGATATAAGAAGGTACTAGGATAAAAGCCTTCTGGTGAACTTACTGGTACACCACATGAACCATCTGCACAACCAACATGAGGCTCCATACCTAAGAAAGGAAGGCGTGGTTTATCTTCAGCTGTTGGTGTACCTTGTGGTACAGGACCTAAGACATCTGTATTATTAGTGAAAGGTACTAGAGGAGTAAAGGCTAACTCTTCTTCTTCAATTGAATTCTGATTACCTTCTACATGAAAACCAGTAACTTGTATATCACCAGTAACTGATGAAGCAGTAATAGGCTTTACTAGGGCAACACCAGGTCTATATCTAGTAGAACTAGTGAAAGTTAAGGTAACATCTTGTTTAAGTACTTGTGTAAAGAACTCTTGACCTTCTAACTTATAATCTACTGTTAATGTTCTACCAAAGTTACCAAGTCTTGCTCTAACTGTCTTCTTACCCTCAGATGTAAGATCAAATGCTGAAAGAGATTCAGTAGATATAATATTACCATTAGCATCTCTAACATGAACACCATTTGGTACTACTGTAGCAAGACCATCTCTTGTATCACCACTACCGTAGTCAGTAATTGGCTCACCAAAAGCACCTAAACTATCAAAACCTACACCAAGAATCTTACCACTCATTGGCTGAGCTTTAGTAGTAAGGTCATATGTACCAGTAAAACCTAAATCAGGACCAACACCACCACCAGCAACAGCTGAGAGAGCATCCTGAAGGAATAAACAAAAGCCAATTTCATCACTTGCAACAGTATTAACAGGCTCATATGTAAATGACCAAGTAATATCATACTCAGGGGACATACCTTCTTCAAATACAGCGACAGCGGCTGCATCAGCGGGTAGACTAGTTGGATAAACCATACACTTATTTAATCGTGTGTATGGGCTTTACAAGAGATAAATTACATTCCCCACTCGAACTTTACAAGTCCGTTTGCAGTATCAGAGGCAATATCATTATTTCCAGCTGAACCAGCGCCAGGAGCTCCGTGACCTCCCCAGAAAGAAGCAGCACCTACAGTCTCTTCACAGCTCTTATTAATGTCAACACCTCCCATTGAACCAGAGAGAACATAACCCCCGAGAATGTGATTATCAGTAGTATTAATACAACCGCTATTACCTGATAGCGTGTTGTAGAGACCACTTGAAGCATTTGGTCTATATCGTGCACCTTCAGAGCAAGCAACCTCTACACCACCAATAGATACATAAGAATCATTACCACTTGTATTTGTAGTCGTAACACCAGCGCCAACGAAGAAGTCAACAGTAGTGCCAATAGGGGCAGAGAGAATGCCGAATACTGTAGCAGAAGAGCCACCAGATCTACCACCACCTTTTTCACCAGATCCTGTTACCCAGAACTTAGTATGTGGAGCCTGTGTAGTAAATGTACCATCACCATCAGTATAGTGATTATAACTAACACCAGGAACTGGAGTGGAAATAACAACCTCATCAGCTAGAGGTGAGAATGAATCACCAGCATTAACTGGTGTACCATCAACAGTAGCATTAAGACCTTCAACTTTAAAAGAAGGATTAGCAACACTATCAGGAAGAGCTTTAATAAATACATAACCAGTAGCACTTTCATCAGGTACTTGGAAGTTAGTAGCATCACCACCATAAATTGTTCCTATAGCAGTGTAAAGGTCTGGGTAAGTAGCAGAAGCCACTGTCTGACCATCAGCAAGCAACCAACCTGTTGGCATAGAGGAGAGAGCACCAGACTCAACCATTGCACCTACAGGAACAGCAGCACTTGAGGAGTTAAAGAAAATAGTAGCATTAGATTCTGGAGCAGCCCAATTGAGATTACCAGAAGCATCAACTTTAAGAAAGCTATTAGCACCACCAAGACCACCAACAGGGAATTGATAATCAACAGCATTGATATTCAAGTTCTGAGGCAAGTAAAGATGTGAGGTAGAATTTGGGGTAATTCTATTAGTCTTAATCTGTGTACCGCTCAAGGAAATCTTACCACCAACAAGTTCAATTGAGTTACCAGTAATGTCTGTAGCAGCAGCAAGATGAGAAGCTGATAAAGTACCAACAGCAAGTGTACCAGTAGCATCATCAACCACAATAGAACCATCAGCTGCTTCAAAGAGAACAGCTATACGATCCCAAGAACTACCATTCTTAGAGTATAGTGTATTAGTAACTGTATTAAATGCAAAGTCACCATCAGTACCTTCTGTTATTGAAGTATGATCAGCAGATGAACCTAAGAACTTATTACCAGCAATTGTACCACCAGGAGTTGAGCCATCACCAACAAATAGTCTTTTACTATCTGTAGTATAACCAAGCTCACCTTGATCAAGAGTTATAAGCTGACGATCAACATCTGTACCACGACGTACAAGGAGTTTAAGAAGTGTATTTTCGAGGATTTCGATTTTCTTTGACATGATTATTAGAATTTAAAGACTGGAATTGCAAAGTTACCTTTATTACCAGATGCAATCTGAATAAAGCCTGCAGAAGAAAGAGCAACAGCAACACTATCTCCATCTGCGTTACCTGAAAGTACATTGACAACTGTTTCACTACCTGGAGCTTCAGCATCCATAGAACCGAAGAATATCTCACCACCACCTGTTGTAGATGTAGCTGAAAGGTTTTGTTCAATAGTAGAAGTTGTTGAAATAACACGACCAGTAGAGTCATACTCTGAAGTATTAAATGGGTGCATTATGGCACCACCAATAGTTTCAAGTCTAACTTCACCAGTACCTGGAGTCTTTTCAAGCCCATTACCGAGAGCAGAAGCATTTACTGAATCAGCAAGAACAGCATCAGCTGGAACTTCATTAATTTCGAGTTCGTTACCAATAAATGTAAAGGATGGTGTTGTTTGAAGACCGATTGGGTCACCATCACCACCACTAAGACCTAAGCCTACATCACCAGCACTAATATAAATGTTAGTTGATTCAAGCTGACCTGAACTGTTAATAGTAATTGTAGCATTATCTACTGCAGCTGAAAGACCTGTTGGAGTAAGTTCAATACCCCCATTTGGTACTACAAAATCAGAAGCAACCTTATCAATTGTAATACTATTATCTTTAAGCTCAAGCAAACCTGCATTATAATCAATAGTAGTACCATCAGTACGAGTACCAACAAAGGTCCATGCACTAAGCTGTGTAGCATCAGTACCAGAAAGCTGATAAAGAAGGTTGTCTTCATATACCATGTCACCTGTAACAGCCTCTGCAAGGTCTGTTCTTGTACCAATATACATTGGTGGGTGATTCTTAGCACCTAAGACATTACCACCTGAAAGGAAACCATCACCAACAAATACTCTCTTTGAGTCAGTTGTATAACCAAGTTCACCTTGTTCAAGGACTACACTCTCTCGTTGAGAGTCAGTACCCCTTCTTAATTTAAGTTTTACGATTTCAATATCTGGCATTGTTCTAAAGTGTTAAGCTATTCTTTCCCAGACATACATACCGAATGCTGGTGGGAGATTGTTATGAGATTGACCACCACCTGCTTGTGATGTAGGAAATGCATCAGGCTCTGAAGTAGTGCTCTGAATCGCGTAGTTTTGTGACCCTCCAGATGCATCTTTTCGAGCTGCGAAGTTATCAGCAGTGTTAACTCTAGATGATTCATTCTTAAAAGTGTTATGTCTGTGAGCAGGAACTTCATTAACTGTTAAGGTATGTTTATACTCACCAGCTGTATCCGTATCACCAGCTGTTACTGTATGTGATGTACCGTTAATATCTGTACCAGTACCTACACCAGCAACAAACTGCCCTTCAGCAACTTGTATCCAAGATGTACCAGCCATACGAGAACCAGGATTGTTATTATCTTTAGAGAAGAAAAATGAACCTACTGGATAGATGACATCAGCAATGGCAGATGCAAAGTTAGGACCTAATGTACCTGAAACTTCAACTCCATTACCATCACGACCTACTTGTAGAGCACTTTTATTACCGAATCCATCATAGATGTCAGCCTTACCACTAGCAGGTAAAGGAGCTCCTTCAGCGTGAAGCACACCAACATATGTCTCAGAGACGTTGGTATTAGTTAACGATTGACTTGCCATACATATATTTATGTTGGCAGCTATCAATTGCTATTTTAAATTTCAATAATACCTGCAGAAGAGTAAGATGGTTGTACCTCTGAACCAACCCCTGGCTGCACAAAATTCATCAATCTATCTTGAAGTTCATAGACTAGTGCAAAGCAACGATTAAGCACTCCAGTAAGATTCTCTTCATTACCATGCACATAAAGGTTCTCAAGCTCTTGTATTAGGAACTTGTCAAACTCGACATTATAGTCGTAGTTATCAAGCTCAAGTACATCATCTACATACTTACCAGTAAATCTACCAATGATGTTATTCTTAAGAGTAAGAGTATCATTAACAATCTTAAAGAGCTCAGTATTAACAACAGACTGCTGAATAAAGGAATCAGGATTTAAGGAGAAAGCAGCACTACCATAGTTAGCATAGTTCACATCTTTAAGTACTCTCTGATATGCTGTATGGGTAGGCTCATTAAAGAAGTATAGTCGGCCATCTGTAAGCATAACAGCTCTATCTGTACCATCCTGTGTAGGAAAGATGTTAAAGTTGTTGATACTATAGTCAAGAAGACCATCAACTTCAGTTTGACCACTACCACCAGTATTAAGATTCCAAAGGAAGTTACAATTACTGAAATTAACATTTGTAAAGTTCCATCTGTTATTAATAACAGTAACATCTTGACTCGGACGCAAGAGGTATAGTCTTTCTGTTCTAAACTTACCAATAACTTCAGCTGGTCTTGTTTTAAACTTCTTATAGACTGTCTTATCAGTAGAGAAGTACCAGTAGTTGCTATCTGTACCAGAGAATGTAACATCATTAACAACTTCAGTATCACCCAGCTTATCATTAAGAGTTATTTTCTCTTTATTCTCAAACCTACCACCATCAAATCGATATAGGAAGGCTGTTCTATTGGATACATTATTTGTAACAATATCTTTATATGTTACAACGTAGAAAGTACCAAAGTCTGGATCAAAGCCCATACCACCAAAGGTCTCAGTTCTAAGATCAATAGAAGTAATACGAGTGATGAAGTTAAAGTCACTATCAAACAACTTAACGCAGAAGTTACCAGAATCAAGTACAGCAACTTTATCATTATAAGCAGCAAGCTTAGTAGGGCGTAAGAACTTAGTCTGTCTAGTCTCACCACCAAATCCACCAACTAACTCAATATAGTTCCTTTTGTTCTTTAGAGCAGAATCATTATTCTGATAACCTTCAATATTATACTTAATAACTGTATTATTACCTGTATCGGAAACATATAGAAACTTACTTGTAGAAGCAAGACCGCCAAGTTCAGCAAATGCTAAGTCATTTTCTTCTGTCTCGTAACCTGTAGAATCTTCAATAATTGCAATAGAAGTTCCTGAACCAGTTAAAGATATAAGATTAGAAGATGTGCAGCAGAACAGTGAGAAGTTATCTGCATTATCATAGTCGACTTGTGCAGTAGAATCTACAATATATCCGAATGCACTTAGATAGTTATTATCAGCGAACTTAACATTAGACTTGAACGCAGGATTGTTCTCATCACTGACATTGATTTCAAAACCTGTAGAGTAGGTATTAGGTACTGAAGCATATGTTATAGAATCAGCAGCAGGAAGCTTATTAGAAGAAATAAACAAACGAGAGTAAACATATGTATTATTCTCTCTTAGTTTATCTAACTTAAACTTAAATAGATCGAAGTTAAAGTTGTCATTGAGATTGAATAGACAATTGTTTTCTTTATTTGGGAGAGTTGATGGTGAATCAGCAATAACTCGATCCTGGAAGTAGTTAGTATAAAAGAGATCAGTAGCGTATGTAGACTTTGGAGAAAGAGTCTTACCTGTGCTTACCTCAGTAGCAACACCATCTTTTAACTGTGCATAACCAATAAAGTCAGCGCCGGTTAAAGTGAATAAGCTGCCATCAGTATAGGCCTTTTTATATGTAGTATAGTCTATCATCTTAATACGTTTTGAAAATTACATCATTAATTTTAACACCTACAGGTGCAAAGCTATTAGCTTCAGCAAGAATAGAAGTCTTAATCTGACTCCTTACAGCTTCATCTGCTATATTGAGGTTACGAACAACAATATCGATATTCTTCGAAGAGTTAGTTCTGTTAAACTTGAAGAACTGCTGAATCTCTGTCTTTGATGTTCTTTGACCTGCAGGTATAGAAAGTACAATATCATCTATCTTCTTTTCTAACAAGAATAGAGCATAAACTAACTCTGTACTAATTGCTTCATTATAGATATATGGATTAGCTATTGTAAGATCTTTACAGTAATAATATCCAGGCTGTTTCAAGTAAGTTGAAAGATCCATGTTACTCTGAAAGCCAGCTGTACCCATAAAGAACTCATCACTGAATACATCTTGAATAAGGTACTTACCAGGGGAGAATGTTTGGTTCTCATAAAGTACACCATTAACATAAAGTGAAGCATTACCTTGCTTAGTATCGAGTCTATATGTAAAGTTATAGAAACCAGGCTCGAAAGTAGAAGGGTCAAAAGCAATATTATTACTAAGTACATCCTCTGTATCAAGATAGTTCCTTAAGGTTAACTTAAAGTCAATTGTCTTAGCATCATAGTTATGTGTAAGTGTATTATAATTAGTTAACTTCTTGCCTGCAGTGTTACTTGCAAGAGAACCTTCAATACCAGTAGCAGATAAAGTTGGAAGTGTACCTTTAACACCATACAAGTTATTATCAGGACCTTCAGCAAGGAAGATTGGGTACGTTATTTGATTACCTTTAACATATTCATTGACCCAGTCAATTGAAAGAAACTTACCACCAGAGAGGGTAGTAATATCACTCACCTGTGTAGGAATTGATACATCATTAATAGTACCAGAAAGTTCAAATACACCACTTGTATTAAAGACATGATACTCATCAGACTTGATAGTGTAAACCTTATCACTAGCAACTACAAAGTCTTTAATATCACCCTTGAGGAAAGCCTCAGGTGCATCATCAAGATTATGCTTAACTAGATAAGAAGATACTTGGTAGAATAATGTATTGTCATTTTCCCAGTTCTTATTCTTACCTACAAGCTTATAAGTAGTGTCGTTATACTTAAGAACATTATCATAAAGGCAAAACTCACCCTTATATACATCAAATTCTTCTGCAGTAATATCAGTAACATCGAATGTATCAAGATCAAAGCGTCTTACTTTTTGATCAGAAGAGATGAAATCGATATAGTCATGATTTTGATGGAATCCGTAATAATCAAGAATATCTGATCCACACTCTAACTTAATCTTGTTACCTTGTGAGTTAACCTTATAGAAGAGATTACCAGATGTAGTAACAATATAATCATCAAGAGCACTTCTCTTAAATACGTTTTTAATCTTAGTCTTAAAGTCTACCTTATTAATAAGTGTAAAGTCTGTATTATAAATGTATAGAGTATTTTCACTAACAACATGTACAAATGGTGTAACTGTCTGGTCTTGGAATATACCAAAACCTCTATTTGTATTATTACCAAGAAGGGAGAAACCATACTTATGGTTAGGGTCAAGGTACATATTGAAGCTTGTAGTGAAGTTCTTAGTTTCATCTACCTTCTTAGATACCTCAAAGCATGTGTAGTTAGTACCGTCAAAGGTAAACTCACTACCATTAAACTCATTACAGATATTCTCTGTTTCACCACGCACAACTTTAGATGTTGTATAACTATCAAAAGCAGAAACAATCGGAGTAGAGCTTTCAACAATATTACGAATATCGGCATTACCAATACGCTCATATTTAACCTTAACATTAGGAGTAATAGCAGCATCACTCTTCTTATCAAAGAATTTCTCCCTATTAATAATTAAGTCAGAAACGTCAAGGTCAATACTATCAATACTATCAAGGAATGAAGCTTCAAAGTAAGAGGTAGCAGAAAGAGCAGCTTCTTTAGTAATCTTATCTGGGTAGTAATAACGATCAACCCATTCACCTTGCTCGCCAATAGTACCACCACTTAGCCAAGTGCAGAGGTAACGACCATTATCAAATTGTGAAGTATTAGATCTTTTAACAAATATCTTATCAGAAAGTTTAGGGGTAGGGCCAGCAAAAGCACCATTAAAGACAAACTGTGAATCATTCACATTAAGTTTATCATATGGATACATAGAAGAAGGAGCAGTAAAGTGTGTATCAGTACCATTAGTTACAAATACATCTTTATC
>UEXM01001742.1_pt1 | contig 17213 bp, 4 predicted proteins | sample 1796661 | NCBI WGS metagenome assembly UEXM01 (sample SAMEA4772469, study PRJEB27181) | metagenome | reverse complement strand
AGACTATGCTGAAATCGTGAAAGAAGAAGGGATCGCAGAACTCCTGAGGCACTTTAATAAATTAGAAGATAATGATACTTTAGTTATGTTAAATGATCAAGTAGTTATTCCAAAAGATGGAATAATAATAGATGATGATAGTTTTATAAAAATTAAGATTGTTGTGCCGGCTGTTATCTTTGATTCTATACCAGAGTCTCCAGCAACAGACCAAGAAGAACCCCCAGTTAACAGTACAGATCTTCCGGATTCCATGGAGATTGACGATTCTAATTTCGATTTCTACACACAGTTTGCAACAGTCATGATAGCGCTTCAAGGTTTTGATTTAAAATATTCATACTTTAGACAAATCGATGAAGGTGCATTGCGGTATGATATAGAAGATCGGTTCATTCTTTTTAATATCGCACAGTTAAAAGATGAAGTAAAAGAATTAAGAGAACAGATAAATAAGTTTGTAAAACTTAATGGTTTTGAATTTATGGATCTGTCTAGTTTTTTTAGTATAAGAGATAAAGTCCAGAAGTTTGAAATAGAATTTGATAATTCAAATCCAGAAAATCCTTTAAAGATAAACAAGGTATATGTGGTATCGCAACAATGCCCTAGAGTCGAATTAAAGGTTGGATTAGAATCCTTCAAGAAAGCCGCCTATATGCCCACGGCTTTGTTTTTTCTAACTAATTTTCAAAGAATATATGAGGACATCTCAGCAGAAGAAACAAGAGATTGGCTTGAGTTTTTTACTGAATATGTTTATCCGCCAATTAAAGTTGATTACGGCGATAACGATCAAGAGGAGATAGTACCCTCTGGCTTATCTTGTCTGTTAGATGTTGACCTGGGAGACATTTTTAAAAATGCATTGGAGGACTTCACTCTTGCAGCTATGGATGTTTTCGAATTTGAGTTTGGCAAAAATACTTGTTCCGACAAACTGGAAGATCGTGAGCCATCTCTCAAGCAGTTCCTTAATCCTAAAAAACAAAAAGTTTACGAAAGAGAATATAAACGTAAAATAGCTGTGCTCAAAAAAACTCCTTATTGGGGTCAAAAGATTCTAGAATATAATCGCCCACTGGAACCATTAGAGGGAGAATCTACACAAGCATTTAATGTTAGAGAAAAAGCAAGAAAAGAAAAACTAAAGCAAATAAATGAAGCAATAGAGAACCAAGCAGCCATCTCAGCCGACGAAAAAATTAGAAAACTAGAGGAGAATGATGAGGATTACTTTAAGCACCCCTATACCGAACAGTTTCAAATAGCACTAAAGCAGAAAACTTCTTCTGGGGATTCAATACTATCTTTCTGGAAAGATATCCAAAAACAAGTGAATATCGAGGATAAAGGCCAAGCTTTTCTAAACACTGTTGGCCTCTGTGGTTTTACAAATGGCTTAAAGAAGGCAACTAATTGTTTGCTCAAGCAAGTTTCATTTGACGAAGCTATAAAGTCTGCTGTTCGCGCCATCTTCGCGACACTACCAATCGATTCTGTTGAAGAGATCCTCATTGGGCTTCCACCGCAAAAACAAATAGAAATAAGACAGAAAGTAGAGAAAGAATTTGGTAGCTTTAAGCCGCCATGGGAATTAAATGGTCCAGAGAAAGAAAAAACAAACAAACAGAGAGAACAGGAAGAGGCTGAAAAGAAATCATATTTAACCACAACAATTCGTGAATTTGAAATAAAATATGAAGGTGGCGGAGACACTAAGAAAACAGTCGATAAGATGCTTGAAGAAGACAACAAATTGGATAAAAAATCTGCTATAGAAACTTTAGCAAACCAGGCAATTGAAAAACGAAAAAGACCGGTCCAATCTACAACCGGACAAGATATAACCGTACCCACGAATAAATCGACTAGTATAATCCTAGGAGCTTATTTGGAAGCATTGTTAGAATTGTTATCTATAGACGATTTGATACTTGCTTTTGAAAGATATCCTGCCGTCGGGTTGATAGTCAACTCTCTCAAGTCCTTTATAAAGTGTCCTTCAAAGGTTGCAAAAGACATCAAGAATCTGAAAATAAAGAATCTCAAGATTGATATATGTAATCCTGCGCTTCCAATATTACCGGTAATTCCTAAAATAGAATTGATTAATCCTTTTAAAATTGTTCGGGAAAGTTTTATTGCTGCTATTCGAGAAGCTTTAACAAAGGTAATTTCTTCACTGATAAACAAATTCCTAAGTTATTTAGAGGGACTCTTGTGTAACGCTCTTGGAGCTTTAGGTAAAATAGCTTTAAACCCTTTAGATTTCTTTGAAGAAAACGCCTTCCAGGATGCTCTCCGACAAGCTTTTTGTCCGGACGCCTCGAATGAAGAAGTAAAAGAGTTAGCAAACAATTTATTAAATAAAATTGGAGCAACCGATGACGCATCTAGTGCTATTGATTGCCTTTCCGGTGCTTTATTGGGAATTATGTCTCTGGGTGATATGAAGAATCTTATGTTAAACCCTTCTGAAAATCCCCTACTGTTAGATAGAGTTATAGAAGCAATCAAAGTAGGATGTCCTAGATTCTCGGACCTCTTCAACAACAGACCAAGGGTTATAAATTTCTTTAATAATTTAGGCAATTTTATCCCACCTGAAGGTCGTGAGAGATTGAGGTCTCTAGAAGATGCGAATTTAAATATTCCCATATACAGTTCTATATGTCTTACTAGTGAGGAGCTCGATCGTTGGGATGAATTGAGAAGAAGTAATCTACAGGGTTACGGATTGTCTCCCGAAGATGCAGCCTCTCAGGTTGAAACGTATAACAATAGAGCACAAGAAGCTTTACAAGATATTCTCGAAGAGCTCAATCAAAATCCAAACCAAGCCTTTCTAGACGCTATCAACGACTTATTGGGTCCAACCCCTGATCGTCCTCCCGGGTGCGAACTAGGGCCCGGCGAATCAATGTTTGGCTCTAAGGCTCTCAAGGAGCCGCGTGATGTTGTAAAAATACAAGATGATATATCGAATAAAATGTTTGATATTTTAGGTGATAGTTTTAAGCGAGAATTTAGTAATAATCCAAATCCATTCGACGCCAGTATGATTTCTAAGATACTATCCGACACTCGCGGCAATTCATATGAGTACCATAGATTTTTAGAATCTTTTCCGTTTACAACCAGACAGTATCATGATTCTCCTGCATCCAAGATAGCTAAAGAGGCAGCTCTACTTTTACCGGACTTAGGTTTTGGCAATGACGATGGGTTTTTCCCAATAACAGTCGGAGAAGATTGCAGAGTTCAGATCTTAGAGGACAGAGAATATAAAGTCAATACGGAAGTGCTTCCGGAGACTACCACTACAACTAACAAAAAAAATATCACGTATAGTATAATAAAACCAGAAATAGAGAAGAATGATTTTGAAATGAAATATACTTTTGGAGGTGTTGTACGATATGATTCCGTTGGATATATCTCGGATGCATTGATTGGAGAAACTACAGGGAGTTTTAATTACAAATCTTTTGTAAATTCAACCGAGAGAGGGGTGTTTGCAGCAAATGAAATTCAAGTTGAAGTATCGGAAGAGACAAACGCACTATTGTTAAATCATACTCCGGACATCGATTTGAAATATAAAAATTCTGTGTTCAATTATTTCTTAGAAAGCAAAATGCAAGCCATATCTAACACTCCAATCTTCAACAAAACAGAGGTCTACAGAAAAACCAGTGAGAAAATATTTAATACCATTAAAAACCTTTGTGTCGAGGAGTCCTCCGGTTTCATTTTTGGATTTGAAGACGAGGATCTAACAGAGGAAGAATTGCTTTACGTAGGTCCAAATGGCGAGGAACCATATGAGGATTTTTACACAGAAGAGGACAAGATACTTGGAAAAGCAAAACTAGAATCAGAAAGGGTAACGTTCTTGGATCCCGAAAGGTACGGTGGATCCTATACAGTTCCCCCTGTCTATATTGCACCCAAAGGAATGAACGGTTGGCTAGAGGTAGCGAAATTAATATCCCCAGAAGAAGAGCAGTGTGAACCTAAGAGTGAGAATATATTAAGATTCTCTGAAATAAAAAAGTCAGTTAATAACACCAGAAACAATACCAAGATAGATTCACGAGCCGGTGGTTCTGTCGAGAAGTGTTTTATTGAAAAACCTTTTGATAAGATTTTAGCAAAGAACGCTATAGCTGGTATCGACGGTGTCATTAAAATGCATTTGCGCTTGAAAGTAGTAGAAGAATTCACCAGAGGTATACCGGTCTTAACAAATGTAGAATTCACAGAGAAAAACTTCGATATGTCAAATGCATCTTTGTGTTTGGAATCTTTAATACAGGATCTCAAGAGAATTGATATGATCGGAGATCAATTGATAGAAAGAAATAACTATTATATACTGATATTAGAACAAGCGTTTCAGTCTTACCAAAGATCTGTAATTGACAACCTACCAAACGCTGAGGATGGAAATAAAGATCTTTCATCGCTCCCCGAGAACATTCAAAATGCCGTAGCAAAAATTCTAGAGATTAGAGATAGATTTTCTTTTGAAAATATACAGACACCGGAAGAAGAAACCAATTTAAACCTTTTTGGTTTGGATTTATTAGCCCCATCCCCGGATGTTAATTTGTTGGATGATGAGAAGTTTATGTTGTATGCTTTAGCATATCAAAAATATGGCGATGCCATTTTTACTTCAACAGACGTTATAGTCTATAAGCCACTGGATAGTTTCTTTCTAACCAAAGAAAAAAGAAATATCTACGCAGCTATTTTTGCTGTAAAGTTGGTAGAAAAAGAGTGTAAGCAAATCCTTCATGAAATGATTTTTAAGGAATATAAAGAAATCATGCAGAAGTTTTACGAAGAATACCAACCAAAAATAAAAGATATAAGCAGATTTCTTATGACCAGTAATATTTTATTTAAAAATAACAAGATCGATTCTTTTGGAACTTACAATTATGAAAAGAAAAAATCCGCTGGATCTTACAGTAGTATGGGTCAAGCAGAAAATGTTATATCGGTTGATACGATGAGTCCATGGGGTCAAGATTCTAATGATGATGTGCTGTTTAAGATAGAGAGATATACAAGAATATTCGACAGAGAGAACCCAGACATAACAACAGAATTAAAAGATTTATTAGATAATAGAGATCACAGTTTGCGCGGAGTTGTTAATATAGAAGACCTACAAGACTTTTTTGAACAGAACCAAGAAGCCTTCGGAGATTATAATATAACTGATGTGTTTGGTTCTGCGAATTTATCAGAACTAGAAGAGGAATACGAAGGAGAGATAGGTTTAAAATACGGATTGAGAATCGTTATGAAGCTCCCATCCTCTTCAATATCTTCACCAATACCACCAACATCATTGGATTTAGAGACAAGTCGACTAGAAAAAACCTTCTATTGTGATATCGAAAATGTTGTAATCTTCAATGATGTTAATTTCTCGATACCCATCTGCTCTGCAGAGGTCGAGATAAAAGATCAAATGATAAAAGATTTGAATATGTTATCTGGCGATAATTCTTTTGATTTGGACTGCCTAGCCAGAAAACTTTCCAATTCGAACGACTTTCAATTATTATTCAATACAATTATACCGGTAAAAGCAGCATCATCTTTAGCTTTAAATTATACCAATTTGTTTTTCATTAGATCAATTGGAATAAATGATGGTTGGGACGAAGACGCTAAGGAACTGGAGATTGACACAAGTTCGCAATTCAAACACACAAAGAATATATGTAGACGATTCTTTGCCTCTTTTTATAACAGTAACCGTTTTACTAGTGATCTTAATTCGTCTTCCCCAAGATTGGAATTTCCCGACTTCTTTAAGTTGTTGTTTGGAGGTTTTGACTTACCGAGTCTCAACATTAATCTTATACTACCGGATGGATTTAGATTTGATCATAAGATAATCAAGCAAAACCCATTCGATAAAAACAAAGAAGAGTGTGAGGATGAGGTTAATAAATTATTTTAGTAAATAATTACTATGGAGTTTTTCTATGATATTTGCACCAAAATTTCCATTAAGATTCAAAGAGCAAAAAGGCTTTGAAGATGTAACAGATGTGAAGGAATTAATAAGATTCCATCTTACAAATCTATTATTGACCTCCCCTGGAGAGAAAATAAGCGATTCTGAGTATGGTATCGGAGTAAGAAGATTTTTATTTGAACAAATGACAAGCGGTTTGGTTAACAATATTCAGAGTGATATAACCGCAGCGATCGGTCGGTACCTATCATATATAAATTTAGAATCTGTCGAAGTCAATCCTTTTCCAGAAGAAAATAAAATAACAATTGTAATTAAGTATAACATTGTTGATACGAAAGAAAAAGACGTATTAGCTATAGAACTTACCGGCAACGCGTCTAGCGACGTATCATACTGAGGAAATATAGATGCCCAAAAAACCTTTAATAAAATATACTAGTAGAAGTTTCAATTCAATCAAGCAAGATTTGATTGAACATGCTCGGAGATATTATCCAAATTCATATAATGACTTTAATGATTCATCTTTCGGGAGCATGCTCTTTGATTCTGTGGCATATGTTGGAGATATGTTATCGTTTTATTTAGACTTACAAACCAACGAGAGTTTTTTAGAAACCTCATTAGACTTTAACAATATAAGAAAGCTAGCCAACCAGATGGGGTATAATTTCTATGGAAACCCTGCCGCTTACGGTGTTGCTACATTCTTTGTTTTGGTCCCAGCTAACTCAACCGGCCTTGGACCAGATACTACATACATTCCAATTTTAAAGACAAAAAGTAAAATCAAATCAATTAATGCTGCTACTTTCACACTAACCGAAGATATTGACTTTAACGATCCAGCAACTGAAGTTGTCGCAGCGAGATTTGACACGTCAACTGGAAAACCAACATTTTATGCGTTAAGAACATTTGGCCAAGTTAAATCAGGCAATGAGTTCTATAAAGATATTGATGTAGGGAGTTACACTAAATTCCTCAGAGTGAGAGTTACAACATCTGCTATCAATGATATCATTTCCGTGTTTGACTCCGAGGGTCATGAGTTCTATCAAGTAGATCATTTATCACAAGAAGTAATATATCGCGAAACTACAAACCCAAATGCTGCCTCCGATAATGTCAGATCAATAATAAAACCATTTGTTGCCTCTAGAAGGTTTGTCGTCGAGCAAGATGAAACCGGCACATACTTACAGTTTGGCTATGGAACCGAAACCGAGATTGACAAGAATGGATTGATCGATCCTTCCGAGGTCATGCTCCAGATGTCCGGCAAAAATTATGTAACAGACACTGCCTTCGATCCTGTTAAGTTCATGGGAACAGATAAGTTTGGAATAGTTCCCAGTGATACAACCCTTAGAGTTTCATACGGAACAAATGATTCTTCCAATGTAACTGTGCCTATAAATGGCTTTAACGAAGTTAGCAACGCTAAAATGGAATTTCCAAATGATTTAACCAGCCCAAACGCTGCTACACAACTAACAGTTAGAAATAGTATTGAGGTTTCAAACGAAGAAAGAATCGTAGTCGAGACAACAATACCAACAGTCGATGAGATAAGATATAGAGCATATGCAACCTTTGCAGCTCAAAACCGTATCGTGACTAAGAATGACTACGAAGCATATGTTTACCAAATGCCGGCAAAATTCGGCAAGGTTTCTCGCGTCAACGTTATTAATGACCCTAGTGGAATAAATAAGAGACTGGCAATGTATGTTATATCTAAGGATCAAGATGATTACTATGTAGCCACAAACAGTACAGTTAAGTCAAATCTCAAAGTTTGGCTCAATAAAAATAAAATGATGACCGATAATATTGACATATTTGATGCTAAAATTATTAATGTTGGATTTAATTTTAAATACGCCGCAGAACCCGGGTTTTCCAAGACAGCTGTACAAGCCTCTGTTAACTCTGCTGTAAAATCGCTTTTAAGTGAGAAACTTTACATAGGAGAGCCAATTTATCTAACTACAATTTATCAAACGATCAATAGGGTCCAAGGAGTTGTTGATACTCTCAAAGTGACGCCAATCGTCAAAAATTCGAGCAACTATTCAAATCTTGGACTAATTGTTGATGATATACTTTCTAAAGACGGAACATTTTTAAAATGTCCAAAGAATTGTGTGTTTGAGATTAAATTTTTAGACCAAGACCTTAAAGGAACTATATTATAATGAGCATATTAAGATACACAGCAAGTTTAGATAATACAATAACAAATGCATTTGAGGAAGACCTGTCCACAAGAGGCACGGGCTCTAACATGGGATCATCTGACATATTAGAGACTTTCTCGATTTATCAACAAGCAACTTCTGCTTCTGTTGAATTATCTAGAATTTTGGTAAAATTCCCTATGACGCAAATATCATCCGATCGATCTGGGAGTATACTTCCAGCCTCTGGGAGTGTTACCTGGAAATTGAAGCTTTATAATTCCGTCCACTCCGAAACAGTACCTCGCACATTTACTCTCCAAGCTTCTGCGGTTTCTGCTTCATGGCAAGAAGGAACAGGGTTGGATATGGACGCATATTCTGACCTTACAAATGATGAAGAAGGATCTAATTGGATCAATGCTAATGATAGTTTTGCCTCTGCAAGTGCAACAATAACAGCTTTAAGTAAAACCGCAGGCGCGGCAAATACAAGAAAATTAACAGTTGCTGATTCTTCTGGAAATTCTGTCGAGTTCACCATTGACAATAGCACCTCCACTTCGACAGCGACAGTAATAGCGTTTGCTAACGCAAATAGTAATGCCACACAGTTTGCGACCAATATTGTTTCCTCTATTAATCTAGCAAAAGCTGCTTCTGCTTTGAATGTAACAGCATCATCCGATTCTGCTTCGATAACTCTGACACAAACAGCCAAAGGGTTAGCTGGAAATTCAGCAGCAGATATTAGCGGAACAGCAGTAACAGACTCTGTGGTGACAGTAGTAGATCAGTTTTCTGGTGGTGATGGCCAATGGGCATCAATCGGTGGAGACTACAATACAACAATTGTAAAAACTCAAGAATTTGATACCGGACTTGAAGATTTAGAAATAGATGTAAGTGATATCGTTGAGAAGTGGCTCTTGAATTCAAGTCCTTGGCCAAACTATGGCTTTGGAATTCGACTGACCGATGCCTATGAGGGATATTTTAGTTCTTCAACTGGAGCAAATACTGCAACGGAAATACATAACACAAGCGGAGCTAAAAAATCTTACTACACAAAGAAGCTTTTTGGAAGAGGAACAGAGTTCTTCTTTAAGCGTCCTGTGTTAGAAGCACAATTCAATGACACCAAGAAAGATCATCGTGGAAACTTTACATTAAGTTCATCAGCCCTTCCGGCAGCAGATAATCTAAATCGATTATACTGTTACAATTATGTTCGAGGTAGATTGATTGATATATCAGGTGATGCTGCCGCGCAACCAGTTGTCAAGCTTTATTATTCATCCGGATCCGTACCAGAAGGAAGCGTTCGTGGATTCTTAAGAGGATCGGACAATGTGGCTGTTACTTCCCTTTCTGCAACAAGAGAGTCGAAAGGGGTGTTCTATGTAGAGATAGCAGCCACCTCTAGTGTTGTGACCACAACATATCCTTACTTGGTTGATGTATGGTCGACACCCGGCGGAGAAGAGTTCTTTACAGGTTCCGCTGTAACACCTGTTAAATTTTCTCCAAGCAACGAGAAATCTAGAAAGAATTATGTTATGTCAATGACAAACTTGAAAGAAGAATATCAAGCTGATCAAACCGTTCGCTTGAGAGTATATGCAAGAGAAAAGAATTGGTCTCCAAACATCTACACAACATCAAAATCAAAACCTGAGAATTACACGATTGAGTCCGGATCATATAGATTGTTGAGAGTTGTTGACGACTTAGAGGTAGTATCTTATGGAACCGGCTCTGTTAGGTATTCCGAGCTTTCATATGATGTTTCCGGAAACTATTTTGATTTAGACATGAGTTTACTAGAACCAGGTTACCAATATGGATTTAAATTTTCAATCTATGATGATTACACACAAACAGAAGTAGAGCAACCATATTTGTTCAAGTTCAGGGTTATTAAATGAGCATAAAAGATCTATTCAAGAACTATCAATCAAATCAATTCAAACCAGCAGAGAATGAACTATCAGCTAGTAAGCTTGTTGAGTCAAATGAATACATTGAACAAAAAGAGATAGAAAAGTTTCGTTATGTTCCACCAATTGATTTTACAACAGCATCTAACTTTGCAAAGTTTGGATCAGCCGAGTTATATTATGAATATGCTTTCAAAAGAATCTATGATCAATATCCATATGATGGCACTCTAGCGGAAGTCCAAGAATTTCACAACAACTCAACATTCTTAGATAAATATGTTTTTGACAACATATATCCGAGAACAGCCGGACATGTTATATTCGCCTCGGAGGGATGGGGAACATCTACTGTGACTGGAGAGTATGGTCTTCCAAGCGTGTTGCAATACATTTCTGCTCTAGGTGGCCCACATACAGCATCTAGTGGAATGGAAGGTAAAGAGTTGTCAAAGACTTTTGACGAGTCAATGGTATATGATGTCGCAACCCGCAGAGGTTCAAGTTTTGAATATACACCAGCTAGCGGAAGTACAATTGAATTTTGGCTTAATAAAGATTCATATGATAAAACCCTAACACCTCGCGAAGTAATTATAGATATTCACAATGGCCAAGCATCTTCCAGCGCTGGATATGGCAGGATACGTTTAGAGCTTGATGGATCTGAAACAGCCGGAGCTTCTCCGATAAGATTAACAATGATGTCAGGTACCACTGGGTTTCAGGGATTAGATATATGCGCTTCTACTTTCACGACAGCATCAGTGTTTGATGGAGCATGGCACCACTATGCCATCTCTATGGTTAATTCCGGAAGCAATGTATTGATAAACCTTTATCAAGATGGAACTTTCATTAACTCAACAACCAATGCCAATCAGATTGGAAGTATAGATAATGTTGCTGGTGGAGTAAATGCTTACATTGGTGCCTTGATGACAACTCCTTCCGGAAGTACGTATCATGGAGTTAGCATGGTCGGCGCAGGTAAACTTTCTGGTAGTTTGGATGAGTTTCGATATTGGAAAAAACAAAGAACAACCAATGAGATTGGTGAATTTTGGTTCATTAATATCGGCGGCGGTACTAATGCTGGTAAATACAATAAAGATCTCGGTATATATTATAAATTTAACGAAGGTATCACAACGGATGATACAATAGACAATTCTATTTTAGATTATTCTGGTCGCATATCAAACGGAACCTTTGTGGGATACACATCATCCGCAAGATCAACAGTATCGGCTATAGACACAGCATTGACAAATGTTACTGAATACAAAGATCCCATTATATATTCCTCACATCCAACTGTAAGCTCCTCGTTGACAACTTATATGAGCTCTGGTTCTGTTTTAGATCATGAGAATCCATCACAGTTTTATCACCTTCTGCCTTCTTGGATTATAGAGACAGACACAGAGAATGGTAAGAATGTTAAGCATCTCACACAGATAATGGCTAGTTATTTCGATACACTTAACGCACAGATCGGCGGAGTGACTGAGTTTAAGAGCAAAAGATACTACAGTGGATCTATCAAGCCAAACACTTATTCTCGTGAGGTATTGAGGGGTCAAGGTTTTGTAGTACCTGATCTTTTTGTAGACTCGGAAATAATAGAAGAATTTAGAGCCAAAGATAACAATGAAACATATACCCGAGATATACAAGAAGTTAAGAACTTAATTTATCAAAACATCTACAATAACCTGAACTACATCTACAAATCTAAAGGAACAGAAAAATCTTTCAGAAATCTTTTCCGATGTTTCGGTGTAGATTCTGAATTGCTCAAGTTAAATCTTTACTCTGACGATTCAACCTATCTCTATAAAGATAATTATGAATTTACATCAATAGCAAAGCCGGTTCTTAATCTTAATGTTGAGAATAACCTCTCTGCTACTGTGTATCAAAGTGGATCCGAAGGTGTGACGTACTTATCAAGTTCCGATGCAACAAAAACCGATGAGGAATTTACAGCTTTCACTATGGAATGTGAGGCTATTTTTCCTTATAAGTTTGAGCCATATGAAACCGGATATTTTACAACAGGCTTTACAACAGGTTCTATCGCAGGATTTCATCGGGCTGTTATAACAAGCGCAGCAGATATGACATGGCATGCATCAGACACAACTCTTAGAATGTATGCAATTAGAGATTCGGTCGAAAGTAAAAACGTTAAGTTTGTTTTAAGTGGAGCTGCCGGTTCGACAGCAAATATCAGATTGGAATCTTCACTATATACTGATGTTTATAACAATAACAAATGGATCTTCGCGGCAAGACTTAAACACTCGAAACATCCTTTCGGTGGAGGATTAACAGGGTCCGTTGAGTCAACAAATCCTTATATTTTGGAATTTTACGGTGTTAACACCATAGCGAATGATATAAAAAATGAATTTACTGTAACAGCTTCAATCCCAAACGCAGACGGAAAGCTGCTATTGGGTCACGTAAAGAGAGTATATGCCGGAGCACATCGCACAAATTACACAGGATCCGTAGTAGAAAAATCCGACATCAAAATATCACAGGTTCGCTTTTGGCAAAGTTACCTTGAAGACGCAGAGATAAAAGAGCACTCATATGATCCAACTAACTATGGACTAATTCATCCTTATCGAATGGATAGCATATTTCAAGTATCAGCTTCAAACACAGTATATGTACCTCAAATTGAAACTTTAGCGTTACATTGGGATTTCATGACTGTGACTTCTTCCGATGGTGGCGGTAATTTTGTTGTAGAAGACGTCAGCTCTGGTTCCGCAACAGAAGCAGCGAAATATTCGATGATTGGAAAGATCACCGGAAACAAGCACAATGGTTACGCAGCATTCTTTACAGCTAGTTCAACAAACGCAGTCGATAAAGAGTTTATTTACTCTGCGCGTAAAAAACAACCGGATAATGTTTATTCCTCAGACGGTGTTGTCATAAAGACAGAAGCGACAGAGCAATTTTTTGAGGACGATAGCGTAGCAGATCATTTTTACTCATTTGAGAAATCTCCATATGGATCTGTTTCAGAGGAAATGATAAATGTCTTCGGCTCTGCAAAAGATTTTAACTCTTTAATCGGAGACCCAGCTGAGAGATATCGTGTTGATTATAAACAAATGAAAGACCTTAGGACTTTGTTTTTCAATAAAGTAGAAAATGTACCGGATCCTGAGAAGTTTTTTGAATATTTCAAGTGGATTGATTCTTCAATTTCATATGCAATCGAGCAATTGATACCAGCTTCTAGTCGGTTCTCTAAGAGTGTCAAAAATATTGTTGAGAGTCATGTCTTGGAGAAAAATAAGTTTCAAGAGAAGTTTCCGCTTGTTGGACGCCAAACTTCAACGCACGGTGTTGTAAAATCTTTTTCAGAAAACAGTTACAAATGGAAAACTGGGCATGCTCCGATACCATTATCTGATAATGAGAATTGCTTATGGCAAAGACTAAGAAGAAGAGTCACTGAAACAGCGACCCAGAACTTGCGAGATAACATATACAAAACTAGCAATACTTCATTAGACACGTTACATGATTTTGTTACTGGGCAAAACTATGAAGGTAACACCGATGCTATTCGAAGAATGTCCAGGCCCTACAAATTAAACATTGATTTAGACAAGAATATACATGGCGGCACAAATTATTACGTTGCAAAAAACAGAAGCCTTGTTCTTGATGTTACAAAACCACATGGACCTACAAACGCTTTGGGGATTCCAACAAATCTATTAGTCGCAGGCGTAGGGACAGGACAAGGTTTAGTGCCTGAAAGTATCTGTGAGGATATAGAGGATCCGAATCACAAAGAGAGTTACAACTTTGAAGGGATCAACGGTGCTCATGCCGCAAATTTGAGCAATGACCCTAAAACAGATAGTGTTTCGTATAAACACACAGTTAAAGGTATCAATGGGTTTCCGTTTACAATGATATCACAGAGCACAGCGGTTGCAACAGGATATCAATCGACAGTAACTACTCTTTTTCATAACTCTGCATACATAACAAACCTACACTCGGATACCGTTGATATATCAAATGAAATACCGATGCAAGGACCGTTCACAGAAACTCACGTTGGTGGACATCAATCTAGGCATGTTAGGTTAAATAAATATGATACGACCCTAGTAACCGAAGGTGGGGGTTCACCGCCCAACACAGTAGACGATCTTTACACTAGACCAGAGGCTTGGCGATTATTGTTTGGAGAAAATGGTCTAGATGCTTCCGGTAATGATGGTGCACTTGGATTTGTATCTTCGGATTATGGTATGGGTCTTCTTACCGGTATCTATCCGGATGGATTCAAGAAAAGAGCCACAATGTATCGAGACGAACATGCTAAGAGAGCAATAAATGTTAGAAATATAAGACACAATACTGCTAGTAATTTGGTTGGAAATTATAATAAAAAATATGAAGTCTTTTCTTCTACTGGTAGAAGGGGAAATAATCTTTACTTCCGAAAGAATTCGGATATATCAAATTACCTGCCGTCCGCTTTTACAGGAACTCTCGCACATACAACGCATATAATGAGTTTATTTGGTCAAGCCCCATTTGTCTCTGGAAATGTTTTTGGAGTCCACCACAACAATAGACAACCAGACACAGGCAGCATTACAGCACTCGCCGGAACTTTTGCAACTGCGGTATTTACAACTAGAGGAAATACAGCAGCAGATGGTCACACCATAACCATCGACGGAGCAACACTAGAAATCGATAATAACGGTGTAATAGCAGATCCTAGTAATATAAGAATCGATCCAAGCGGAACCAACGCCGACGTTTGGACTAGAATTTCATCATCAATAATGACAAATACTGATTTTACAATTGGAGCAATAGTCGAAGATGGCGGAGAAGCCACTTTCCACCTCACTTCAAGCGTAACGGGTTCCGCAAAAAACGTTACAATAACTGCCTCAGGTGCGACCTTTTCTAGTTTGGGCGGAGCCGGCGGTGGGGTAGACTTTGACGAGAGAGTCGCTATAGACGTAGTACTTTCCGTTCCGGCACCCCTGTTGGATAGTCAAAAAAATGAATCTATCATAACAACTAGATTCTCTGCTCCTGGCGGTATAGAGGTGCAATCCCCGGCATATTTGGATTTGTATTCTAGAGAATACTCGGTTCACAATGCTATGCCTTTTAGGAATCTTACGGTTAGACAAGATAGCGGTGAGTCCGGAACAATTCGAGTAGAGGATCACTTGGGTAACCGACATGGTTTAAACACTCTTTTATTTCGACATTCTGGTAAATTTGGTATAGATTCTACTTACGGTACAGTGCAGGCAAACGATTACAACACTTCCGCTTCTTTTACAAAACAGCATAGAAATACAGCTAGAAGGTTCGAATATAGTGGAACTTCAATTGTAACAGGAAGTAGTTTTGACAATTCATCTATATCTTCCACCCTCCCCAGAAGCGAATTTCAGTATTCTTGGATAAATAATGCAATTAGTCACTCCTCTAGTCCAAGTTGGAGAAACGATCAAAGAATTCTAGGCTACTCGCCAATTGATGGAATCGTAAGCTCATCAGCAGGATATGTTGAAGCAATCGTCTTCCCATCCTCTTCAAATATAACATAGGAAATAATATGGCAACTTTAGATCATTTAGGCTTGAATAGATACGTTTATATGAGTGCATCGGCTGATACCATGACCTTGGGGTCAACAACGGTTTCAGATATCAAAAACACAGACCATGCGACGATAATCGGAGCATCATTGGATGATACAAGATTACTATTGGGTATCAATTTATATAATAATGGACCTTATGGTCATTCTTCATGGCAACAGATAAGAGTATCAGAAAATCCTTTGTCTAGACATATGAGAGCTAATAATCAATTTTCAATCGTTCGACCTGGAAAAGAACGGATTTCCATTGTAAATAATACCAGAACAGTTATTCCGGAAAGATATGGTTCAACAGAGTTACTCGACGAACCAGCAGTCGTTTCTGCCTATAAGCCTTTCTTTATTGTTGGTACTGTAGACGGATATGATGCCCTTGGACGACCAAAGGAAGAGACATTTCGCAAGAGATCTTCTCTAAACAACAATACTGCTTATTTCACAAATGATTTGATCAACGATATTGCAAACGTTATAGAAAAGAGCGACCAAGCTTATGATTCATTGAAAGGATATTATTTAGAGAATGCGCTCGAAGATGAAACTTCACCATTAAATTCTTTTGAAAGATTAGTATTTCGGCAAAATATTTATCCTCCACAAAAATATACATACAAGTCTTATACGAGAGCGAGAACAACTTTTACTTTTAGCTGGAGAGAGACTCTAGCCAATAGACAACAAACAACGGCCTCAAATAGTCATGCTTTGGTTGTTAAATCATCAAGTGTGTGGCCCCTAGATGTCGACCCAGATTGGCAAAACTTCTCAACACCTTTGATTGATAATCTAGGAGTTACTAGCGGTAGTGCTTCTACAACAATTGGGCCACTAACTTTTTACACTAGGCCACATGTGACGTCATCTTTCGGGATTCTCCAAAATCACTATAGCCAAGCCGCTCATAAATTAGATTTAATAGGCTCCTCGTCAAATTTATCAGACGATAAACACACTACAAATAATTTTTTACACCCAGCCCCTTTATATGCTAGAAGACATACGTTGATTCCCTCGGAATCTGTGACTGCTCCATCTGGTTTATCGACATTACGAGCCTCTGATGATATGACATCGACCACAATATTTGGAGGCGAGGCTGCATGGGATGTGCCAACTCAATCTGGTAAGTTTCCTTTTTATGATTCATATGAGGATTGTTCCGAAAACATTCGAGGGGTTGGAAAAAGTTATACAATTGTACCAGAATATAAAATGTCCGATCATGTACAGCAATTAATGGAATCCGGATCTTTTACGGATATTGATACAATGTTCTCCATAGAGGGTGGAAAATCCGGAAGCTCTGATTCTTCATCAAAAGAATTTTATGAAATATACTCTAATTCTGATTTTCTTAAGAATTTTGATATTGTATTAGATGACCACAAGGAATT
>UEXM01001741.1_pt1 | contig 17217 bp, 16 predicted proteins | sample 1796661 | NCBI WGS metagenome assembly UEXM01 (sample SAMEA4772469, study PRJEB27181) | metagenome | reverse complement strand
AAGTCAATCTCGAGATGGTTATACACTGTCTAGCAGAAGAATTTCCAGAGGTTTTATTAACAGTAGCAGAAGAAAACTATTTAAGAGGATATGAAGTGGGTATAAATGATGCCTCTACTCTGAAAATGGAAAGCTGATAATGTATAATACAGACTATTTAAATATATCTAACAAAAGATTTCAAGAACAACAAAGAGAATTTCTTATGAAAGAGGGCTTACAGGTATTTATAAAAGATAAATTAACCAACAATATAAGTTTAAAAAGCGTGCTTGACACCATAAGTTCTTATATTCCATCTCATTTGTTTGCTGAAATCGATTCGATTTATGTTGGTCTGTTTGATGATTTTGAAAAAAAAGAAACAAATGCTGCGTATAAAGACGGTGCAATTTATATTTCTAATGAGCAAGAAGACGAACAAGATCTAATAGATGATATGGTTCATGAAGTTGCTCACTCGCTTGAGGCACCTTATGGATATCTCATCTACGCAGATGGAAAGCTGAAAGAAGAATTTTTATCTAAAAGAAGAAAATTATATGAGATATTAGAATCAGAAGGTTTGAATCCAAATCTAGATCTGTTTCTAAACACAGAATATAGCTTAGAAATGGATAATTATTTATATAAAGAGGTAGGATATGACAGGTTGAATTTTATAACTAATTCATATGATATCTTTACTTCAGCATACCCGTCTACATCACTAAGGGAATATTTTGCTAGCGGATTTGAATATTATTTTCTTGAAGAACCGACTTATTTAGCAGAGATTTGCCCCATACTTTTTGAAAAAATAGAGGAATTACACAATTATGATGAAAACAGAAGTTGAAAAAAAAGATAAGCAAATTATTTGTACAATTTCTTCCCTAAAATATTCTGATAGAAGATGTAAAGGAAGAAATTACATGGATACGAAAAGAGTTCGAAGGCTTTTGGTGGAACAAGGTCATAATCCCGGAGACAATCTAGTTCAGTCAACCTTAGACAATAAAGTAGATAAGTTGAGTGGAATTTGGATTTTCGAAGATGCCGATTATATAAAGAAAGAGGCCCTCACCCTAGAAAAAACAGAGCCTAACTTAGCAAAACCAAGAACTTCAAATAGAAGAAAAAATTCAAGAAAGAGTAAAAAAGTACTTGACAAATCCGTAGAAGATGTTATAATAGAAGAGTAACTTAAACTGCGAGAGTAACTTGCCACATATATCTTTTTCTGAGTTAAAAAATTGGTCTTTCTGCCCTTTTTATCATAAATTAACCTATATTGACAAGTTAAAAGGCTTTGCTGGGAACGAATATACTGCTTTTGGGACAGCGATTCACACTGTGTGTGAAAATAAATTACTTAAAAATAGTACCGACCCATACGAAGAGTTTAAGGCTGAATTTATCGAAGAAATCTCTAAACTTCCGAAAGATTTAGAATTAAATGAAAAATTAATTGTAGATATGGGTTCTCAAGCGGAAAGTATTATTCCACAAATAGAGCCTTCTCTCTCCGAATATTTCAAAGATGGATATAAAGTTTTGGATACAGAAGAATCCTTGATGGAGCCAATCGGTGATACTGAGTATAACTTTAAGGGCTTTATTGATGCAATTATTCAAACACCTGACGGAAAAATACATCTTATTGATTGGAAGAGTTGTTCGTGGGGGTGGGATGCGCGGAGAAGAGCTGACCCGCTGGTTAATTATCAATTAACTTTTTATAAAATATTCTACGCTCAAAAGCACGGTGTTGATTTGAAAAATATTGAAACACACTTTGCCCTATTGAAAAGAACAGCAAAGAGTAATAATGTTGAAATCTTCAGAGTTACAAGTGCTTCGAAAAAACAAAGCAATGCAATGGAGCTTTTAAATAAGGGTCTATTCAATATCCAAAAAAAGAATTTTATTAAAGATAAAAGATCGTGCGCTAAGTGCGAATTTTACAAAACAGAACATTGTCCATAGGGATTAAAATGACAACAGAAAAAAAGAAAATTTTATTTATTTCTGATCACCCACTGGCACCTTCCGGTGTAGGTAATCAGACTAGGTACGTTATCGAGACATTGCTCGAGACAGGAAGATATAAAGTCGTCTGCATTGGCGGAGCCATGAAGCATGAAAATTACGACCCACAAAAGGTCAGTCCTTGGGGTGAAGACTGGATGATCTATCCGGTAGATGGCTATGGAACGCCAGATATGATTAGATCTGCCCTCTTTAATGAGCGTCCAGATATGATCTGGTTCATGACAGATCCTAGATTTTATGAGTGGCTTTGGACCATGGAAAATGAAATCAGACCTCATGTTCCTATGGTATATTATCATGTTTGGGATAATTATCCATTACCAAAATACAATAAGAAGTTTTATGATTCAACTGATGTTATTGCTTCTATTTCCAAAGTGACACATGATATCGTAAATAGTGTATCTCCAGAGGTAGAAAACCATTATGTTCCACACGCGGTTGATTCTAAAATTTTTATTCCCTTTAAGGACGAAGAGATTTTAGAACTAAAAAAGAAACAATTTGGTGAAAATGATAAGAGAGTTACTTTTTTCTGGAATAATAGAAACGCAAGAAGAAAAATGCCCGGATCTTTGATTTTCTGGTTTAATGAGTTTGCAGAACAAGTCGGGCCAGAAAACGTAAGGCTACTAATGCATACAAATCCGAAGGATCAGCATGGTCAAGACCTCCCTGAGATTATTGCATCTCTAGGCGCAGATGACGGAAGAATCCTACTTTCTACACAGAAAGTTAGCCCAGAAATCTTGGCATCAATGTATAACATAGCAGATTGTACAGTCAATATTTCCGATGCAGAAGGGTTTGGATTGGCCACCCTAGAATCTCTTTCTTGCCAGACACCGATTATTGTAAATATGACCGGCGGTTTACAAGAACAAGTGACCGATGGGAAAAAATGGTTTGGAATTGGCATTGAACCGGCTTCAAAAGCAATCATTGGTTCACAGCAAGTTCCCTTTATTTATGAAGATCGTGTCTCAAAAGAGGACTTTATCTCAGCACTGAAAAAGATTTATAATATGTCACCCGATGAGAGAAAGTTTTTAGGAATGAAAGGGCGCAGTCATGTCATAGAAAATTATAACTTTGAAACTTTCAGAAAACAGTGGATTAATTTGATCGATTCCATTGTAGAAAATAAAGGTTCTTGGGGCACTAGAAAGGGCTACCAATCATGGGAAATTAAGGAGATCAAATGAGACAAAAGATTTTAGTTAGAGGTCCAATACTTACTCAAAGTGGCTACGGAGAACAAGCTAGATTTGCTATGAGAGCCCTCCGCTCTCATGAAGATCTATTTGATATTTACATATTGCCAGTTGCTTGGGGTCAAACTGGCTGGGTAAGTCTAGACAATGAAGAGAGAGCTTGGATTGATGAAAGGATCAAGGCAACTCATGCTTTGACACAGCAAGGCGGCCAGTTTGATATTTCTTTACAGATCACAATTCCAAACGAGTTCGAAAAAATCGCTCCGGTAAATATTGGATATACCGCAGGCATCGAAACAACAAAAGTCGCCCCGCAATGGCTGCAGAAGGTTAACGAGATGGATAAGATCATTGTCGTATCCAACCACTCAAAAGATGTATTCGAAGACACCGTTTACACGGCCCAACATCCTTCTAGCGGGCAGCAAATTAAATTAGAGTGTGATGTTCCCATTGAAGTTGTGAACTACCCTGTAAGGCAATTCAAGAAGAAAAAGATTAATTTAAACCTTGATTATGACTTCAATTACCTTGCTATCTCTCAATGGGGCCCAAGAAAAAACTTTGATAATCTTATTAACTGGTTTATTGAAGAGAACGCCAAAAAAGAAGTTGGGCTAGTTCTTAAAACATCTATCAAAAATAATAGCATCACTGATAGAAGATATACAGAACAAAGGCTAAAAAATATTATTTCTGCCCATGGGGATATCAAATGTAAGGTATATCTGTTACACGGTGATTTATCAGAGGAAGAAATGACCGGACTATATCAGGATAAGAAAATTAAGTGCCTAATTTCCACAACTCACGGTGAAGGTTATGGCTTACCTCTATTCGAAGCAGCATATAATGGTTTACCAGTGGCGTGTGTTGGCTGGTCAGGACAAAGAGATTTTCTTTACGTTCCGCAGAAAAGCGGGAAATTAAAGCCATTATTTGCCGAGATTGAATATGATCTAAACAATGTACAAGAAGATGCTGTATGGAATGGTGTTATTCAGCCGGAGTCTCAATGGGCATTCCCTCGTGAGAAAAGCTTTAAAAAAGTTCTTCGAGATCTACAAACAGATAGTGCCAAGTATCGAAGAAGTGCCTCAAAGCTGAAAAGGCATCTCGTAGAGAATTTTACAGAAGAAAAAATTTATAAAAACTTTCTAGATAGTGTTCGCGGAAAGATGCAGGGAGAAATTAAAGAAGTTAATGGTGTCTCTTTTTGTATTCCGACAAACGGAGCAAAATTAGAAAAAACACAACTTGAGATTAATTCCATACATCATTGTATGTCAAAGGTTGATATCCCTTATGAAATCATTCTTTCCGGAGACGTATCTAACTTTCAAGAGGGGCAAAATGTAAAACTTGTAAGTACTCCCGACGATGCTCACTCTGGACTTTTGGCTAAATTAAGAAATAATGCTGGCGAAGTGGCTCAATATAATACAATTGTATTTGTAGATGACGACTTTGTTTTTAATGAAGACTGGGCAGAAAATTTAATTAATTTTTCTAGTACACAATCTTGGGACATTCTTGCAAATAAAATTCTACTACCAGACGGAACACGGTTCTGGGACAGATGTACAGTTGACCCGCATGTCTTAGTTAGCTATGATTTTCCGTCTTATAGTAAGAAGCTTTATCAAACCGGCGGATTCTGGATTATGAGAAAGTCTGTTTATGAAAATCTCAAATGGGACTCCAGTATTCCAATTTACGCTTCCGCTAACGGATCAATCAACGAAGATTTGGATATGTCTATTCGAGCACATCAGACTGGTTATCAAATTTCTTTTGATAAAGAAAATACAGTGTGGCATAATGATGATAATTATACACAGTATGACTCTGGGCACTATTCCCGAACTTTGTCAAAGAAAGATTTAATCAAAGAAATCGGTTTTATTCCAGACTATTCCAATGTTGAAGAGTTTACTTCTCTTGTCGAGAGAACTTCTAGATGGAACTCTGATGAATAAAAAATTAATTTTTGGGCTAGGTACGGGTAGATGTGGCACGACCACTCTATCCCACCTTCTCACAGAGCAGGAATCATCCAACGTAAGTCATGAATTAGGTGGAGCAGTACCATTCTTATCTTGGGAAAAGGACAGGCCATCTTTATTGAGATTTCTAGGTATTATTCATAACAGGCCAGAATCTTATGTTGGAGACATTTCTTTTTATCTACTACCTTATGTTTCAGACATTTGTGAAATCTTTCCTTCTGCAAAATTTGTTGTCTTAAAAAGAGATAAGCAACAAACAATTTCTTCTTACATGAAGAAAACGGAAGGAAGAAACCACTGGATGAATCATAATGGAAGAGAGTGGAGAAAAGATATTTGGGATAAATGTTATCCAAAATACAAAACAAATAGTAAACTCGATGCACTATCAGATTACTATGATGAATACTACAAAACATGTGACAGAATAAAGAATGATAATTTCTTTTTCTTGAACACAGAAGACTTAAATGATGAATTTAGTTGTTCTGAAATGTTTGAGTTTTGTGGTTATGGTGAGTATAAATTTATAAAAATTCGTGCAAATAAAAATAAAGGAGCTTAAAATGAAAATTTTAGTAGCTGGAAATAGAGGGTATATCGGACACGCTTTAACAAAAAGCCTTTTAAATAAAGGGCATGAAGTGATCGGTATTGACAATAATGCGAGAGAAAATAATGTACAATCTTTGGGTTCTCAAAGTGTGACAGGAGAAAATTCAATTGATCATGAGAATCTGAAGCAACTAGAGCTGGATTTGGTAGATCATGCAAAAGTGGCAGAAATCTTCGTCCATGAAAAACCAGATGCGGTAGTTAATTTGGCCCATTGCCCATCAGCTCCATATTCGATGATTTCAAATAGTAAAGCAAACTATGCTTTGGTAAACAACATTGTTGGCACAAATAATCTATTGTGGGCTATTAAAGAACACACTCCAGATAGTCAGTACGTTACTATTGGGACTGCTGGTGAATATAATCATTATGCAAACATTGACATTGAAGAGGGTTATTTCACATTTACCCACAATGGAAGAGAATCAGCAGAGTGTATTTTCCCACGACGACCCGGAAGTATTTATCATACTTCTAAAGTTGCATCAACTTACTTAATCGACTTCCTCTCCAGAACATGGGATCTTAAAACCACGGATGTAATGCAAGGAATCGTTTTTGGTTTATATGATGGAGTGAATGATAACTACACAAGATTCGATACAGACGAAGCTTTTGGTACAGTTTTAAATAGATTCTGCCTACAAGCAGTTCTGGGTCAACCATTAACCATCTATGGAGATGGAAAACACAAGCGAGCATTTATTTCCTTGAGAGACTCCGTACAGGCATTAGAACTTGCAATTGAAAATGTTCCCCCATCTGGCCGTCCTCGTGTCTGGAATCAGTTGAGCGAATGGCACAGCATGGAAGATATTGCAAACTTAGTTGTGGAAGTCGGATCTCGAATTGGAATTAATGTTGAGAAATCACACATCGACACTCCAAGAACGGAGTCAACTCAAGATCATTACTATAATTTTGTCACTGAAAACTTAAAAGAAGTAGGGTTCTCTCCAGAAAGAAACATCAGAGAAGAAATTGAATTTACAATGAGAGTTTTGCAGGAAAGAATTCAAACTATTGATACTACAATTTTCGAAGATGCAGTAAATCCAAAAATCAAGTGGAATAAATAATGGAAGTAAATTTCTTTTGGAAAGGGGATAATTTTTCTTACCTCAACCGACTTTGTGTCCTGTCTCATATTAAGGTGGGGCACAAGGCGGTCATGTGGCTATCTGGACATACTCCTAAAAGTTCTTATTGGATTGCTGATCTTCCGGAAGTCGAGATAAGAGATGCTGATTCTATTGTAGATGTTACCGAGTTTTTAGAGACTGGGGGCAATTTTAAGACAGCAAGTTCTTTATGGAGATTTACTTTCCTCTATGAATTTGGTGGCCTATATTGTGATACAGATGCTATGGCAATCAAAAAATTCCCAGAAGATGAGTGGATCATCAGCTCATCTGTTCCAAAAGAAAATCTTTCGACAGGAGTTATAAAAGCTCCCCCCGGACAAGAGGTTTTTCGCAATTGTCTGTCAAAGTTAAAAAAAGAATGGGGAAATGTTGTAGTCTTTACAGACGAATATAGAAAGGTTTTTGGAAACACTGATTGTTCTCATGACTATAAATTATTTTACCCTTTCTCTTGGAGAGATTGGCAGGAATTGTTCAAAAAGAAAGAAATACCAGATGTATACAGCGTTCACCTATATCATACCATGATTGAAAATGCAAACTTGGTTATGGACAAATCAGACTATAATCTTGAAACCATGCTCGGTAAAATGATAAAAAGATTTGACGGATAAATTATGATTTTTAATTACAGAAATGAAACGATCGTAGTTAATGGAAGAAGAGAGAAGTATTTTAGAGAAGTTGAAATCTTAGAGTATATTACTTCAAATTATACGTTTAGTAACTCCATTATTGATTGTGGTGCAAACTATGGAAATCATACGATTTATCTAGCAAAATATACTGATTGTTCTCATGTTTACTCTTTTGAACCAATACCAAACATTCACCAAGTTCTTCAAGAAAACGTATTAGCAAATAAAATAGATAAGAAAGTTACATGCTACAATAGTGGTGTCTCCAAAAAGGAGAAAGACTTAAGGTTGATAAGTTTCATCGAAAACACTCAAGGTGCTTTTTGGTTTTGGTACGAAGGGGAAAATTATAGACATCCTGCAGACATGGGTTACGGCCACCTACACAGAAAGAATCGTCCGGTACAAAGTCTGACAGTAAAATCAGTACCTCTAGATTCAAAAATAGATCAATTTGGTAAAGTTGATTTCATAAAGATAGATGTAGAAGGTATGGAGATGGAAGTGCTAGAGGGTGCCACTGGTCTTATAAATAGAAATAGACCCCTGATCTACATAGAGGCATGCCTTGGTACTCAAAATAAAGTAAGAGAGTGGGTCAAAAATAATAGATATTCTAAAGTTGGCAATCATCATTTCCATGGCCACCATTGGTTATTAGAGCCAATAAAATAAAAAAATAAAAATAATCAAGGTTTTTCCTTGACAATAAGCAAATCGGGTGTTATAATATATATAACATTTAATAGAGGAGTTTATTTAAATGCAATTATCAAATCAAGCTTTGGGTGCTGTTATGATCGCCCTACAAAAATCTCTCATGGAACAAAGTGATATTACGCCTGTTCTTCAAGGTTTTGTTTTTGTTGAATCTGACGACGGGTTGGTTGTTGAAAATCCACCTATTTTGGAATTCGATGGTGAAGAAGCGGTAGATGCCGAGGTATAACTACTACTGCGAAGAGTGTGACGATTATTTTGAATTGCAACACTCAATGACTGAACTGGTGGAGGGCTGTATTGCTTGCGAGTCTCCATCGTTTAGTCGTGTTCCATCAATACCTGCTTATATGCAAAAGCAAAAAATAGAAAAAGAATCAAAAGAAGGTGATTTGGTGGAAAAATATATCAAGTTAAACAAGCAATCAGTTAAAGAAGAAAAAGAAAGACTGGCAAACAAATCTTATAAAGAGGGGGAGCAATAATATGCTTTTGACAGTTGTCTTATTATCTTTGGTTTTACTTTTTTCTATTGGTCTAAATATTTTTTTGCTGTGGTTTGTCTGGAAGAGTATTCGACAAATCGCGGAATATGATGAGGAATTAAGAGATTTAATTCAGGTTATTAATAATTTTTCCAATCACTTAGAAAGTGTACATAGTCTTGAAATGTTTTATGGGGATGAGACCCTAAGACATTTAATGAGACATGCAAAAGATATAGTGGCAACATTTTCAGCATATGATTTGCTTCTTTCCGAAGAGGAAGAATATGACGACAGCTACGAAGGCTACGGCTCCGAAGAAGCGTAGAAGAATCAGAAGAAGCAAGAATTCTAAAAAGTACTTTACCCAAGTGCATGAAGATGCTATCAATGAATATAACCTTGAGGCTACTACAAATAAGAGAAGAGAAGAGCTTTATGTAAAGTTGTTGAGACCTGCTTTTGATCAAATGGTAGATAAAATTGTCTTTACTTACAAATTCACAAATCTGCCAAACATCGATATCCTTAGAGAAGAATGTAAAATCTGGCTAATGACAGTGTTGTGCAAGTTCAATCCAGATAAGGGATCAAAAGCATTTTCATATTTTTCCGTAATTACGAAAAACTGGTTTATCCAGAAAGTGAAAAAGAATAAAAAACAGAATCAAAGAGAAGTTGAAATAGCAGAAATTTCCAAAGAACTGGAAATGAAGCACATCTCTGTTGAAAATCAATACGACGATCTAAGGGAAAAAGACGAGTTTTGGAATCTATTATGGACAGAAATAGACAAATGGGATACCGACAAACTCAAGGAAAATGAAAAAAAAGTACTAGAAGCAATAAAAATCTTACTAGATTCTCCTAACGATATAGAAATTTTTAATAAGAAAGCTATTTATTTGTACATGAGAGAAATAACAGGTCTTAACACTAAGCAGATTGTGAATTCTTTAAACAAATTAAGAAAAAAATACAAAATCTTTAAAACTAAGTGGGATCGGGGGGATCTATGAGCCATGAACAAAAAAGTAGACCAAATACTTGATGAAGCAATCAATAATATAAGAAAAGATAGAGATGTAACAAAAAGACTTCTCGATGACGTGATGATTTATCTTAGCAAAAGCGAAGAAAGACATCGAGAAGTTGGAATTACAGCAGCTAAATATGTAGAAACCCTCCAGCGATCAAACGAGCAGTTGGTCAAAATTTCAACTCTTTTAAAGAGAACTGAAAAACAAGAGACCGGACTGACCGCAGACGATAAGAAAGATATCTTTGATTTGCTGCAGGGGAACGCAGATAATGGCGAATGACAAAAGTTCTGAAAAAATAAACAAAGAATCGGTATCTCAAGTTTCAAATAATCTGGAAGCTTCTAGAGTGGTAAACAATCTGAGGAATGGGTTGAATTCTGTCAGGAAGTATATTGCTAGGACAGGAGATCAGGGACTTACATCTTTAAACGAATCATCCAGCAGAAATCCAGATTTTATAACAAGCAAAAGAAATGAAGAGCTAGCAAACAAAGTATCAATATTTTATGGGTACACTGTAGGCCCCCCGCGTACTCTAAATTCTGTTGAGAAATTAGAAGTTAATTCTAAATATAATGTTGCAAAAAGCAAAACATCTGACCTGAGATATGTGAGGTTTTATTCAAACAATACTCCATGTCAGGCTTTTCCGCAGATATGTAAATACCCAGAAAACTCGCCACAAAGATTGGTTTTGGAAAATATGTATCCAGAAGCCTTGGTTGACTTCGGCAAACTAGGAACAAGCGACCTTTCATCTGGCCAAATAATTGAAATAGAATATTTAGATAAGAAGAATAATCTACTTCCAATTGTCGTATCTGTGTTGACGGACTCTTCGGCAGTGATAGATGTGAATAAACCACTTTCTGATTCCTTCAGTACGAGCACTGCTGCGGGAAAACCATCACAAAGTATAAAAAATATGTTTTCCAAAGATCAATTGAGGAATGTAGCTGAATTATCAAATGAACAAAAGTTTACAGGAAAAGACCGAGATTTAGATAAAATAAAACACTTTGTAATACACGACACTGTATCAACGACTTCGGAAGAAGCGATAAATCAGATAAAGTCGAAAGGGTACGGTATACACTATGTTGTTTCAAAATCTGGTACATTGATAACTACGGGAGAGTGGAAGGAAAGGTTAGGCCATGCTGGTGCATACAATTCCACATCCATAGGGGTAGAAGTAGTAAACCCGGCATACGTATCTAATTTGGGTGGAGATACAACATGGAATGATAGCTTAATAAAACCTGCTCCTTGGGCATGGACTGAAGATTATAGAAATACAAAAACCTTCATAGTGCCGACAGAAAAACAAATGGAGACGGTATGGAATTTGTGTCAAATAGTCACATCTCCAGAAACTGGAATGAAGATACCTCTAGAATTCATTGGCCTAGATAAACAGCAAAATGCTTTTGTTATGACCGGTCGTAATCCGTACTCAAAACTTGATAAATCAAAGCCCGGAATACTAGCACACTCTTATTTGAATCACGGTGACGGCGCAGCTACGGCACTATATTGCTTTCTAAGGTCTACCGGCATGCCTCCAGAAGAATCAAGGTTGAAAATGAAATTCTTATTAAAGCCAGATAACCTAATACGTAAGTCAGCCACCGGTTCCAGAGACGGAAGTTCATATAAGTATACAGAATATTATGCCAACTTGGATCTTCTAAAGATGGGGAGGTCTTAAATGTCGGATAATATACCATCAAAAATTTCTGAAGGAAAGAAAGCATCAAAATTAAATGTTGAAGATATCTTGCCAAAAGAGGTGAGTGATTTAATGACAGTGAATGGTCCTCCGGCTCTAGAAAAGCTAGGTATCAATGGATCAAACTTTCCAGATTTTTCCCCAAATTATGTTCCTTTAAAGAGATCCAAGGTTATAAAGAAATATGATTCTTATATTGTCTTGGGCGGCGATGCTCCCAATGGACCCGGAAGTGGATATTCTTCATTCGGCGCAAGATGTTCGTCTATTGATATAGTGGTTGGAAGACTATCAGCAAACATGAAGGCATCAACAAATCCAAATATCTATGCATTCGACAATTATGATTTGGATGCAGCAAGAATTTATGTTTCACAGAGAACAGATGTTGATAAAAATTTTGGAATAAAAGCAGGCAATGTTGGAGAATCTGTAGGACGTTCAGCAGTCGCTGTAAAGGCCGATGCAGTTAGGATTGTTGGTCGAGAAGGCATTAAACTAGTGACATCCCCATATGGAAAATATAATTCACAAACTGGTAAAATTTCATCCGGATATGGTATAGATCTTATGGCAAGAAATGATGATACAGACATGCAACCAATCGTTAAAGGTGATAATTTGTATTTTCTATTGCAAGAAATTTTAGAACAAATACAGAATATTTATAGCACTATCTTTTCTCTCTCCAGTGCGCAGCAAGAGTTTGCAATTAAAATCGCAGCACATACACACACTTCTGCTGTTGGCCCTATTATTCCATCTGTTGAATTGACACCTGCGGCTATAAAGTTATCTAAATCACTATTGCAAGATGGTGTTTTGGACGCTATAAACGAAAGGCTGAACTCCGCATTCCGTGAGATAGATTTCCTTTCGTCTTTGGGTAATGACTTTATCAATAGTCAGCACAATAGGACAAACTAATGGATATTTCAAATACAATAAAGCAATTAGTAGAAAAGATATTTGAAGATGAAGGACTTAAATTAAACTTTCTCAAAAATGAAACGGTTCGCGACCTGATTGAAGAGTCTTACTTGACTCCAGAGTTCCGTGATTTTGAAGATTTCAAAAAGCTACCAAATGAAAATCAGCTAGGCGGCTCCGGAAAAGGTTTTAGAGAAAAAGATAGAAGAAAACAGTGGACAGGCAAGAATGTAAGAGATTCTTTATCAAACGTAGACAAACAAAAGTTAGATGATTTAAGATCAGAATATAACATTGAAATCAAAAAAACGGCTCCCAGCCAAGAAACGCTAGATAGTCTGCAAAAACAAATTGATGAACTTGAAGGTACATCAACAACACAGAATCAATTGGATAGATTCTTTTTCAAGTCTGATTCAGTGCCAGAATTAAACGGCTTTTTTAATAAAGAATCTAATAAAGAAAAATCAAAAGATTTTCTAGTAAGAACATTTTATAACAAAATATCACAAAGCAAAGATTCAAAAGAGAGTCTTTTATTGCTAGATGCGCTATTCTCAAGAGACAACACAAATTCAAAGAGTTATGCTGCAATAATAAATTTGGGAGACTTATTCTATCCTTATTTTGAAAATTCTGCTAGAGTGACTGAAGAGTTCTTCAATGATATTGAAGTAGATAAAACAAAAAAGGGCATGTATAATGGGATTGGATATTTAGATCCCGCAAAACAAAGGAATAATCATGTTTCAGTGGTTGTTTCAGGATTGAGTGAATACGTCGCAGATGGTCTAAGAGGAATAATAGAGGATATAGAATTTCCATATTTGGAAAGACCAGAAGATCAAGAAAACTATTATCGAAAATATTTTAATGATGATTTTGTAAACAACTTAGCATCGTCCTTGTCTAAAGAATATGGACAAGACACAGAAATACAAATATCGTTCTCCAATTTCCTATCATCAGTGGGATATTCAGATGAAGAGATCGGACGATATCAATATCTTTTTGTTTTCCCTTCTTTAGATTTTAGCGAATGCTCTCCGGAGCTTGAACCCGAAGAGAACGATAGCTCCACAGATGATTGTCAAGAAGATTTCTATGATTTGGTGCCTGCTGACTGGCCACGAATGCCAACAAATGAAATTTTCTTCGATGAAAATAACTGCTCATACGTTCTAAGTTTTGTTACTGATTATGAGAATACTCAAAAGTTAAGCATCAAGGAAATGAAGGAAGAGTATAGAAGGCAGATCACAAAAAATATGCTAGATATTCTGTCACTGGAATATTCCGAAAAAGAACTAAAAGATTTATCAACTATGCTGGTTTACAAATCTTATTATGTTAACCCCAAGCCTCTATTAAAGATAAGGCTTTTAGCTTCAATATCTAAGAAAAAAATAATAAATTTAGGCACAACCACAAACCAACAATCCGCAGGCAATACGAGAGTTATATCTTATAATATACAAGAAATGTTTGAAGATATGAGTTCACTTTCAGATATTATGAAATTCTACGAACAACGAATGGTTGTGGATTTGTTAAGAGGAAATGCATTATACTATACAGACTTAAACTTCTCAAAAGAAGCGACATCCATTGATGAATTTTCATTAAATTTATCAAAATTGATTAGGCCCATTGGTGATTATGATACCATTTTTATATCTTTTGACGAAGATAGAATTACTGGCGTTGAGCTTCGAAAGGACGGCTACAAGAAAAGAAGTATTACTAATGGTTTGGAAACTTTTGCCACCTCTTCTCCACAAACCAGAGAAAGGACAATAAATTTTATAAGAAACTTGTCAGAAATAATAGACTATTTTTCAGAAAATAAGACAGATACGTATGATGTGTTTGTAAATAATTATTTCATCCCTCAGCCAACCAAGAAGCAGACCAAAAATAATCTATTAAATTATGCCAATGGAAGCCCGGAACCAAAGGGATTTGCATCTTTGGGTGAAATATCAAAAAGATCTATAGATTTTGTAGCCTCCGAAGTAAAAAGGGGGTATACTAACTTTTCCTGCATGGATGAGGATGAGAAAGACGAGATTATGAAAAAGGCGTACTCCAAAGAGGAGATGGCCGAAAAGAAGAATTTTGGAAAACAATTCTCTGTCAGTATTCATGATAGGTTTTTTGAACAAGCACCGGAAATATTTGAGAAAATATCATCTGGAGAGGGTGAAAAAGCATTAAATGAGCTTGGCACAGATTTTCTGAATAGGCTTGGTGTGTGTGGGGTTGGAGACCTCGTTGCCCTCGCTTCAAGCACTTTATTGAACTTCCTAGATCCACAAGAATATTTAGATGAGCTTGTAAAGTGCGCCATATCAAAGCTTGATCCGAAAACAGCACAAAAATTTTATAATAAAGTTACCTCCTCTTCAATCCTGAACGATCTAAATCAGGGAACAGATTTCTTAAATGTCTATAGAGAATTTGTTGGAGACACTTTACTTCCATGGCAAATAACTCCAGACCAAGTTACGGGTATAAACAATCTAGATGAAAACCTCCTGAATCTAGTGGGAACAGACGAATATGATTTGAGGATCCGAGCTTTCGGCGACACTCTGGTTGTAGCCTTCAATACAGAGCAGCTTTTAGACTTATTGAGTGATGTACCGGGCGGCGAGTGGATAAGGTTTTTTATAGAATTAAGTGATAATGTTGTTCGTCAATGTAAGATAGTAAATAATGGCGATGGTATATTAACTAATATAAAAATCAAAGGACAGTTTAATAACCTATGTGAGGGCGAAAAGTCAAAGTTTAAGTTACCTAAAATGCCAACGATCAATAAAGTAAAGTCAAAGACTATAGCCGATGCCATCGCAGACAACGCAAAAGAAATCATAATTAATTTAACTGTAAAAATCATAACTTTCTCATTTAGAGAGTTGATGAAAAGTGTGACACAAGCACTATCTTTCGATGCAAACTTTTATGCTCAAGGTCCAGAAATACCAGAATTCCTTCAAGACGGCCAGTACTTCTATAATATTATAAGAGAATCCTCAAACAAGACATCAGTAACAGATACTCAAATAAACGAGATGTTTCTGCAAACATTATCAGAAATGAATATTACCGGCATAGATGGGATTTCAGAAGAAACGGTAGAGGGGTTTCTCACGAATACTTCCCTAGTTTTGAATGAGAAGCAGAAAATTGATTTATTGAAGGGCGGTGATAATTACCAAACCAGACAAGATATTCTCGAAGCAAATGAAAGAAATGGCCTTGCAAGATTGCTAAAGAAGGATCCTTCTAGGATTGGTGACGTATTTGAAAAGTTTGGCCAAGATGCAAATATAGAAATGTTGGAAGACAATCTTTCTAACAAAATACCTGACTCTCTATTAAACTCCGATTTCTGCCTTGAGAAGCCCGAAAACGCTTACTCTGAAGCTTTAAAAGAAAATAAAGGCATATCCAAGGAAGAAGCTGAAAAACAGCAAGAAGAGCGTCTAGAGAGAGAAAAAGATAAATTATGTAATTTTATGGATATGATATCAAACCCTATTGCTCCAATTTTTGGAAATGCGATTTCCAAGGTGTTAAAGAAAGATGGTCCTATCTTTGGGTTATTGGAGAGTGAGAAATTTGAATTGTTCAAATACTCTGCGGAGATGGAATACTCCCTTTTATCAATTCCCTTGGGTCAAGACTTTAATGACCCTCGAGACGGATTCCTGCAATTAATTTTGCATGGCGATGAAGGCTTTGCATACGACAGAATAGATATTAAAAATGATACTATCCCATCAAGTTCCTCCGGCGCATATACTAAATTCTCAAGTGATTTTTCAGCAAATACAAATTTTTCTTATAGTCCTCTGGTGGACGAAGACGTTTACTTTTTCAATCCATCAACTGCGGAAAGTATATCTTTAAGAGAGCAGAAAAATGGATTAAATACTGTGAAAATAGGACCACAAAAGGTTTCTGAATATATTTCTTCTTTCCAAAATGATAATAAAGAAACGCAAAATTTAAACAAAACAGCAACAAGCATGTACGAGTTTCTACAAAACAATATTCAAATTGATAAAACAATTAGAAAAGATGAGGTAATTGAATCAATCATAATGGATAATATGCCTCTATTAGTGGAAAGGTATTACGGTAATATTAAAAGAGAAATGTTAAACAGTAAAGCATTTGAGTTTGCAGATTGGCAATCAGTTGAATCCGCCATGACACCAGAGAAGGTCTCTAGCCTGATGGGTATCGAAGGGTTGATTGACAAGGATTTAAGTTTCTATCAACTACTTGAACCAGATGAAAGAATAGGTAAAAGAAAGAAGCTTATTTATGAAGCACCTTTTAATGCTGTTTTTACCAAAGAAGATTACATAAGAATCTCTGTCTCTATTGAGGCGATGATAAGATCTTACACGATAGAAGCAATGATGAAGTCTTTCTTTTCTTTTAGAACTTTTTCTGAAAACTTTTTTGAAAATTTGGATTTGTTTTCAAACTATGTGACAAGATACATGAAGACGGATCTTGGAGAAAATTATAATCTATTTGCAAAATTGGCAATGCAGATTTATTTTAAGAAAATAGATCTAGGAATCATAGAAATATTAAATGAAGATGCCGCAGCCTCTATTAATAAA
>UEXM01001740.1_pt1 | contig 17223 bp, 12 predicted proteins | sample 1796661 | NCBI WGS metagenome assembly UEXM01 (sample SAMEA4772469, study PRJEB27181) | metagenome | reverse complement strand
GAACCATCAGTAGCACCATCAGAATCAGAGCCGCCACCACCGCTACCTCCGCCACCAATAGTTACAGCGTATGCAATACCTGGTTCAAATAATTCTACATCTGTCGAAATCTCTCTATAGCCACCTGCACCTGCACCACCGCCGCCATGATAAGCGACACCATGATGAGTTACACCACCTCCACCACCGCCGCCACCTGCGACTAATAGATAAAGTCCTTCGACTATACTAGGTCCAACATCACCTGCACCGAAGCCTAAGTTTTGATAGCCAAATGAAGTAGGTCCTGCCATGATTAAGCCTCGTGTACATCATCGGCTGTATAAAATAGTTTTATGCCGATTAATTTTGCGTCCTCTGCCATGTCATCGTTACCGTCAGAGACATCTCTAAATATATTGAAGTAACAAAGTTCACCTGCTGCAGGAGAACCTGCAACTGTAACAGCTCCACTCTCTGCTGTTATGTATAAATCTTTTGCAGCACTTATGGCATCATCAGTTACTACAACTGCTGTACCAAAGGCTGTATTTAATGAGTCGCTATCTGCTAAAGCAACTGCTGATAATCCCCAGGCACAACCATCTGTGTCTGTGGCTTCTGATGTCCAGTAAACTTTAAAGGTAACAGTACCTTCGTTCCAATATGAAGGCATAGCTACAGAGAATTGTGCATGTTCATCTGAACCGTCATCAAAATCTAATGTTCTTAAATCAGGTCCTGTATTACCACCTGAATCTAAACTTGCTATTGCAGCACAACCATTAGTAGAAGTAGGATTCATTGCTGTTGCAGGTACCCATATTGACTGCTTACCTATAGGAGATTTAGAATCTACATAGGCTTTAATTGATTGTTGTGTTGCTAAATGTGCAGCACTATCACTACTCATATCGTCTTCGTCATTTACAGGAACTACGAAATCTATATCTCCAGTTCCATCTTGATAGGTTACAGAAATAAATGTCTCTGTACCACCTAACATACCACCAACGAAGTCTTCTACTTGTTCTTGTGACAACTGTGTATTATCGTTAGCTGTCATATCAGTAACTACTAAGTCAATAGTTCCATCTGCGTCTTCATAAGTAGCAGCAATTCTAGTTTCAGTATTGCTAGTGAACATAGCTCCAACTATGTCTTGTACTGCTTCAGTAGTAAGCTGTGTATCAGCAGTCATGTCATCTGCAACTAAATCAATAGTGCCATCGGCATCTTGATATGTTGCACTAATTCTTGTTTCTGTGTTACTTGTGAACATAGCACCGACTATATCTTGTACAGCCTCTGTAGTTAGGGTTGTATCAGTAGATACTAAGTCTATAGTGCCGTCACTATCTTCATAAGTAGCAGAGATATTTGTCTCTGTATTGCTTGTGAACATTGCACCAACAATGTCCTGGACTGCTTCTGTTGATAACTGTGTATCGGCAGTCATATCTGTAACAACTAGGTCTATAGTTCCATCACTATCTTCGTAGGTTGCAGCAATTCGAGTCTCTGTGTTACTGGTAAACATAGCTCCCACAATGTCTTGGACAGCTTCTGTTGTTAAAGTTGTGTCAGTAGAAACTAAATCTATAGTTCCATCTGCGTCTTGGTATGTAGCAGATATATTTGTTTCTGTGTTAGAACTAAACATAGCTCCAACAATATCTTGTATGGCTTCTGTAGTTGCACCTGTTCCATCAAGTGATACCCAACTAGAACCATTGTAAAATTCAAATGCTGCAAGTGTAGAGTTATACGCTATTTCACCAGTGCTTGGTGAGCTATTTCTTTGTGCTGTTGTATGTGTAGGTATTAATAAACCTGCATTAGCACCATCAGGAAACTCTCTTAATCCATCTGTATCAGAACCTGTACTGGTTACATGTATTGGTCTCTCTGCCATTTAGCTATTCCTCATTATATTAGATTGATATTATCTACTGTACCATCAGCTTTAGTAAATTTCAATAAGCTGCCGATAACAGATATATCATCCTGCGTACCATTATACTCTAAAAATGTCAGTGTGCTGTTAGCTATACTAATATTATCTTGTGTTCCATTGTATTCTACAAACTTTAAAAAATCTAATAAATCTACATCTTCATCTACTGTATAAGATTGTGTAAATCTTTTGTCTATTACTAAAGAGCCACCCTCTTTAAGCATAAGTAACATACCCATAATCTATGCCTCGTGAACATCTGCTGTTGTATAAAATATTTTTATACCTATAAGTCTTGCATCTTCTGCCATGTCATCATTTCCATCTGATACATCACGCTCTATATTAAAGTAAGCTAAATCTCCTGCTGCAGGACTTCCTGCTAATGTTACTGCACCTGACTCTGCTGTTACACATAAATCTTCTGCAGCTCCTAGTGCATCATCTGTTACAACTACTGCTGTTCCAAACGCTACATCTATTGTGTCGTTATCAGAACAAGCTACACCTGCTAAAGACCAAGCTACACCATCAGTATCTGTAGCTGTTGTTGTCCAATAAACTTGGTAAGTTATGGTTCCTTCATTCCAATAAGAAGGCATGGCTACTGAAAACTGTGCGTTTTCATCTGATGACGCATCAAAATCTAAAACTTTCATGTCAGGTCTTCCTGCTGTAGTTTCTACTGATGCTATTGGAGCACAACCTGCAGTGGCTGTTGGGTACATTGCTGTTGCAGGAACCCACATAGATTGTTTACCTATAGCTGCGTTTACTAATGTACCTGCAGAAGCGTCTATACCTGCACCATCAATAGCATCTGCTATTAAAGAAACATCCATTCTTTTAATTGTTCCTGCATCTGATACTAATAATTCATCTGTTAATGCAAGACCTGAGGCTAATTCTGTAGCGTTTGCTATATCTATTGCAAATGTTAAATCGTATGGGTCTCCATCTGAACCTGTTGATGTATCAGTCCAGTTTATATCTATACCATTACCATCTATAAATTTAATTTCTTTTGATGTATATACACCTGAAGCAACGCTAGGTGCAATAGTAACTTCTGTACCGTCACCATCTTCTAATACAAAACCTTGTTGTACAGCATCGTGTACTTCTTCTATGTGTTGTTTAACTACAGCCAGTCTTACTGTTGCACCTGCAGCATGTGATGGAGCAGTAGCAGCATCTTCTGCTGTACCGTGTTTTCCATCCATGTCTCTAGTAACTGTAGCATTAGAATGGTCTGTACCTGTTGACCACAATACAACTTCTCTGTTGCTGTCATTATCAGGGTCTATAACAAAATATGCAGGAGAATCTACTCCTGGGTTTGCAGTTAACTGCATTGTTGTACCACCACTAGCTAACTGTGCAACTAATGTAGTTTCAAAAGCGTTTACTAAATTTGTTTCTCTTGCTACCATTTATCCAAATCTCATTCTTCCATAAGCATTAACTGCTAATACATCTCCTGATGTTACAGCAGCAAAGGCTGTCTGTCTTGTGCCTCTGACCGTCAGTATAGCATACTGTGTCACGCTTCCAACGTTTGGGTTACTAATTATAGGGTAACTTATTTTCTCTACAACTCCAACTATTGTTTCTGCAGGGTCAAATATTTCTAATGTAACAGCAGTACCTTCTTTAGATTTTAATGATTGATAGATACTTTCTCCTAAATTTTTAACTTTAATTGGCTTTCTAAAAGGTCTTTCTACTCTATCAGATATATTTACTGGTATCTGTACAACTACTAACTCAGGTCTACCTAATGCACGAATCTGTATAGATTGTAACTTAGGTGTTGATGTTGTTGTAGCAGACTTTAATACTATCTTAGCTGTTACATATCGTGCAACCCTACTCATCTGTGTTTCTATACCACCTGCACCTGACCTTTGTTCAAGTTCTAATGCCCATGAACTATCGTTTGAGTCATTTATAGCTTTTAAATCATTAGATATAAATACATCTACTGTGTTGTTGTCTGTCAATTCTTCTGTTTCTACTTCTACACCTACATATTGTTTAGCTTCTGCTGTAAAGAAATCAGCTGGTGATGTAATTAAATACCCTTCACTTTCAAAACTTGTAGCAGACTGTTGATGCAAACCACTACCATTTACAGAAGCAATAAATCTTTCATCTACTTTATTAATTCCCTGTACTAAACCTCCAGCATTTAGTTTATAATATCTAGCTATACCTGCAGTAGGTAAGTAATATCTCCATAAATTACTTACAGTTGCAGATTCTTTTATACCTGTATATACAGAATCTCTTGTAACAAAAATTTCTCTAGGTGCTGCGTCCAATCCATCTATATCCCATTCTTTAATTAACTGATTGTTTGCTAATATATACAAGTCATCAGCGACTGATATATTTGCACGGTATAATCTACCTATTTTTTTAGCACCAGTTTGATTTACTTTTGTACCATAAAATATTATTCCTTGTGTTTCACCTACACATGTTGGTATTTCTCCTGATATTTCTGTTTGACCTTTAGCTGTTAATGTACCTGCTATATCTTTTATAGAATATATTCTTCCATCCGTAGCTGTAGCTAACATTACTGCACCAACATCTGCCACGTCTGTCCATGTTTCTCCTGTTGGTAAAGTTAACATAGCTGATGCAACGGTAGTAGCACCATCATAATCATGTAATGCTGTTCCTATAGACACAACTAAGTGTCCTTTTACAGACCATATACCATCATATATTGCTGCTGTAAGTTTAGTTGCAGCAGAACTACCATTGTATAAAATTATTTGTGAAGCACTACCATTACTTGTAACTATGTACAAACCAGTGCCATGTGCAGCCATAGCTTTTATAGTGTAACCACCAGTTATACCAGTCGTTACAGTAGAAAAACTACTGCCATTGTTAGTTGATTTATAGAGTACAGCTTCATCAGCTACATAAATGTCTGTTCCAACAACTGCTACATAGTTATCATCATTAGCAGCATCACTAAATGTTCTAATATTTGATGTTGAATTAAGTAATGATATGTTATAAGACTTGCCTAAATCACTACTAAATACATCTATGTTTTCGCTATCCCAAAATCTAGTATTATCTCTAGGTGTGATATCTGCTTTGTGTGCTTTGTCTAGATTACTACCACCACTAAAGTCATTTCTAGAAAATACTCTACCTATGTTAGTAGTAAAATCTTCAGCATTTTGTTTAACATTAACCGTACCTTCTTGACCTACATCGGAAGATTGTATAATCATTTGTCTATCTTGTGAAGGTCCAATAGATGCCCTTAAAAGAAAGTCGTCTATTCTAAAATCATAACCTTTTCTTTGTGGATTTATTACATCAGACTGTGTAGTTAGTCTTGGCATTACGACTGTATTCCATAAACCAAACCATCTACAGATACTGATTCTGGATACTTAGCTCTGAGATACTTTCTAGCTTGATTTAATAATAACTGTTGATACTGCAATAAAGAATTTCTAAGACTATTAGAACTTCCTACTGGATATGAAGCAACAGACAATTGGTCTGATATATAATCTGCAGTAACATTAGGTACATCTCTACCAGAAATAAGTTGAGCTGTTACACCTGCCATAATTATAGGTTCGTATTCATTTTCTAAACCTACAGTTGCTAATGTGTCTGACTCTGCAGTAGGTTCTATAAATTTCTTTTTAAAGGTTACAAAAGCTGTGTGACCTGAAGCTATACCACTAAACTGAATAGCGTGTACAACACTAGGTCCTGAAGTGTATGTGTATGTTCTTTCTGTTCCACCTGAATCTGTATAAACAAATGGATTAGGCAACTCAATTAAAGATGATGCAACTGTAGCAAAGTTTACACCTGTAGTATCAGAACCAGAACTGAAATCTGTGTACTGAGATATTGCACCTATAATAGAAACTATATAGTTGTGTGTACCTATTGAATCGTATGAACCTAGCAATGTATAACCATTAGAAGTAGTTATAGTTTGTGTTTCTACAGCAAACAATGTAGGAAACAGGTTATTAATCTGGTCAACTACTGCATCAAAAACAACTTTTCTAGGAAATGGTGGAGCAATTTTTATTGTATCTCCATCAGCATGTGTAGTTTTAGAAGAACCTCTGACTCCTCTTACAACTGTAACTTGATTATTAATAGTATCGATAGAACTACATAACATAAGTTCTTGATTTATTTCAATAATAGAACCTGCGTCCATCATATCTTCTTCTTCTTGTGTAAGAAGGTCACCATTAAAACTAATAGTTGTAGCAGATGTGCTGCTAACTGCAGCTGTTAAAACTGTATATGGTTGTAAATCGTCCATAGGTTCGAGATATTCTCGATAAACCCTATCAACTAGATTACCTATAGTAGTACTCATGGTACTAAGCGTCTCTGAGTAATACTGTTATTGCTGAACTTGTGTCTTCTGTTGCACCTGATACAAATCTAATTGAACCTGTTGAAGCAAAAGCCCAACCTGACGGGTCAACTCTTGTAAGTTTATTAGCAGCTACTGTATAGGATACTGCTGAACCATCGGTTTCTTTTACATCAATATATGTTCCACCACCATCTTGGTCTGCTGACCATTGAAAGGTAACGGTTGTTCCATTAAATGCTGCGTTAGGTATAAATCCTGATAGCAACATACCATCTGTTGGTACAGGTGGACTTTGTGTTGCACTACCAGTGTAAGTTACGCCTACTAATTTATTTGCCATTAATTCTTTTCCTTATATATTTATTTGATTATAGCAGAACTAAGGGAGCAGGTGGAGCTACTCCCAAAGTTCCAATATTTACTTTAGCTATTTGTTTGTTCAAATAGCAAGTGATATGAAGGAGGTCCGAAATCGAATCCCATCTCCATATAAATTGCTTTACCAACTCTTGCATTAGCATCTTGGTCAATGTCTCTTACGAACACAGTTCCATATCCTGGGATATTTGTGAATACTGGTTGTATAAAGGCAAGGTCTAAGATGTAAGCAGTTCCTGAAGGCATGATATTAGGGTCAATGACCATCATACCAATAGAACCAAATGGTGTAACAACTGTATCAATGTCGATACCTGCAACGTTTCTATCCCTTGGGATAATTGCTGCAGCTAGTCCAATGGTACCTTTAGCTAGTTCTTTGTTAAGAGCTAACAATTGTTTCGGTGTTACCACCAATACAGGTTGTTTCATTGGAGCATGAGCATCATACAATCTCTTCATGCCGTCTGCTATTGCATCCCATGTGAGGTCACGAGCTGCAGATGTTGCATCTCCGTCACTGTCACAATAGTGAATGTTACCACCAACATATGTTGGAGCTACTGTATTGTTAGCATTTGCATTAAGACCAATCCATTGTTTAAGTCCACGCATTTCACGTGTTCCTGAACCTGGTGTTGTATTAGCACCGTCTGCGAATGTTCCGTTAAAAGCGAACCATTCTACTTCTCTTGCTACTTTCTCCATTGCTAATTCTAATTGATTAGCAAATTCGTCTGTTACTGGGTTACCACCAAAAAGACCTAGTTTGTCTCCTGCTGTGACAGTACCGTCTCCGTCTGAGGAGTTGGCAATGTTTGCAGATAAGTCAAATGGATTTTGGTTCATGTAACTTGCTAAAGCTGTGTATGTCATTTGTACACCTTTATGGAAAACTTGTGTTGCGAAAGTGTAAGCTACCCTATCGCGACCTAAGTATTCTGTTGGAGCTGCACCTTCTTGACCTTTAGTAGGTTCTGAAGATACAGTTGCATTATCAGCTGCTTGGATTTGAAAGAAGGTTGACTGTATAGCCTTGCCTCCATTTAAACCACCTGTGGCTGATAAGAAAGGTGTCCTTTGACCACCAACTTTAAACAATTCACCAGTAAAGTTATTAATATTCTGAGCATAAATGCTACTGTTTGTTAGGGATATTGCTCCCATAATTAATCTTCTCCTAGTTTATTATCTATTACTTATTTTTTTGTTTGTTCGTCAAAAGCATCTATAGCATGCAGTTTTGCAGATATAGAACTCTTGACACTTGTCTCTGGATTATTAATAAAAGCGTTTAAATCCGAAAAAGAATCTGCTGGAGTTGATTCAACTCCCAACTTATTAAGTTGTTCTACACGAGACTGAGCTTCAATTACGTTTTGATTAGGTGGAGCGGCTGGTGTAGTGTCAGCATTAATAGCATTTACTTCTCCAAACTCTTTACTAACAAAATCTGTTATAGCGTCAACTGTTACATCTCCGTCATACAGTTTTGTTACTGCTTTACCTAGTCCTTTATCAGAAGACAAACCTATTGAGGTTAGTGCTGAATCCATTGCTACTGCTTTATATTGTTTATTCTCAGCTTTGAGTTTTTTATACTCTTGTCTAAGTTGTTTAATGTTTTCATTATCCAATGATTCTTCAACTTCCTCTACGGCTACTTCTTCTTTAATTTCTTCCATTATTATTCCTCATTTCTCTGGCATATAAAACCCCTATATAAATAATCGCCAGGTAATTAAAGGGATGTCGCAAGGGATTTATGATACACGTTGGACACCTTGGATAACCAACTGCTACGACCCTATGTTTAAAGTGCCGACCTCGTCAGGCACTACATGTAGTATATATAGATATAAATCTAAAGTCAAGGTTTAGATTTAGGTTTCAGTTAGACCTGTTACTTGTCCTGATTGTGTTGTATAAGAACCTGTTGCTACTGAACTAGCTGTAATATTCTGTGCTTCTATAGCTTGTATCTCACTTAATAAATTGTCGTCTTTAAACAATGTAGCTTCTAAAACATTAGACGCTGTACCTACAGTGCTTGCTCTGTTCTGTCTTCTTGACATAGTGTTTAATAATCTTGCTGTTGTAGCTGCAGTAGAAAACTGATTTCTTGCTGAGCCGAGTGTAATACCTGCTTGTGTAAACTCTTGTATTCGTTCTAAAGAAACATCTTGTCCTATTTCTGTAGTATAGATTGCACCTAATTCAGATGCGTTTAACCTTTTTTGAAGTATCTCTTGATTTAAATTAGGGTCCATAGCTAATGCTAGTATTGACGATTCATCTAATTTAACATCCTCTCCAAGCTCATTAGAATAATAATCATTATAAGCAGACACAACATTTTGTTTCATGCCTTCATCCATTCTGTCAAATATTTTGTAACGAACAGTTTGTACTCTATTTATGTATTCATTTGGTGATACTTGATTAGCTACCAAAGTTGCGTAAACTTCTCTGCCTTTTTGCTTGGCATATCCACCAAGTCCATTACCAATTAAAGATGCTTTGACTTGTTCGAATCCTGCAACATAAGAGTTTTCTGACATTCTGATAGCACCTGTTTCAGTGTTTACTATTCCTGGAAATACTGTTTGATATTCAGGAAGTTCTCTCATTGAAGCTACAGCAGCAGTAGCTGAACCGTCACCTTCAATAAAACCTTTTATATACGCATCTACTAACTTATCTGCATTATCTCCTGCATATGATTTAAGCCATGGCAAACGTAAATACACTTGATTAGGACTAAGGTTTATTGCTTCTTCTTCTGTTGTAGAGGTTGTTGTTGATGCTGGTGCAGTATAACTTGAACCACCCTCTAATGATTCTGATTCTCTTATAGCTCGTCCTTTATCCTGATAGTATCCAGCACTTTCTAAATCGGTTATAAATTGTCTACCTGCACGGGTTGAATCATCTGTTTCTATAGGTGTAAGTTGGTCTCTTCTGTAATAATTAAACTTTGCCATTACCCTATCCTAGCTGACTGTATGACATTTCCACCTAGACTATTAGTTATATTTTCTGACATACTATTCATAAAGAACTTATTTCTCTGACTGTATGCTTTTGTTCTGTAATTCTTCCTAGCATCTATTTGTGATAACCCTATGCCTTCTAAGAACGATTCATCTAACTCATCTGCTGTTTCTCCAAATGTATTTTGCCAAGAACTTTTATATGGACCAACAACCATAGAGTATTTAAGATTTTTACCTCCATACTTTTCTCCCCATATTGGGTCGTTATCAAACATAGTTTGCAATCTATCATTAAAAGTATTTGTATCGTTAGCATATAATTCTACTAAATTATTTTGTTCTTCTTTAGATAACCCACTCCATCTAGATAAACCTATGTAACTTATAGCTTGGTTTTGTGCAACCATACCATTAGCAAATGATGAATTAGATTGATTAAATACAGGTGAATTAAGTTCGCTTCTTGGTCCCGAAAAAATCTGGTAGAAATCACTATCTTTACCAAAATCAAATCCTTCTATGCCAAGTACAAATCCTACATACTCATCTAACAATGTAGCTGTAATTTTACCTTTGACTGTTTGGTCTAATAAATTTTGGTACAATTCTGGATTTTCTCTTTTAAATACTTCAGGACTTATTCCAACATCTTGTAATGCTGTAACTAATTCTCCTTCTTTAGTACCTAGCAACTTAGCAAACTTTTGATTTGTTACTGATTCACCATTTAAATTAAATGATAAAGGGTCGTCTCCTCCTGTAAGAATAGTGGCATTTAAGTAATCTAATTGTCCTTGTGTGTAGCCTGTAGTTAATCCAGCTCTACTTAATTGTTCTGCTGTTACTGATGTACCTAATGCTAAGGCTTCAAACAATAAAGTAAGACCTGGTGTCTGACCATTTACTTCATCAAACAACCAAGGGTACGAAGTTTTTAATTCTTCAAAGCCACTAAAAACAAAATCTGAAAAACTATTGTTAGCTGTTGAGGCATACTCTCCACCTATTGTAAAACCTGTCATAGTTAGGCTAGGGTCTTCTATAATCTCTCCTGCTGGTGGTGTGTTAGATATAGCAGGACCTACTCTGTTTTCTCCATCTCCAGATACACCCCAGTTAGTTGAATACTTATTAGGACTCAATCCATTAGCTACATAAGATATAAATGCTGGGTAGCCAACTAGGCTTGATATGTCATAAGCAAAATATACTACGCCTTCTTTTACATAAACTGCGTCTGAAACTAATTTATTACTATGCACCCAATTAGCATTTGCTACAGGAGCTGATGTTTGTTCTTCTTGTCTAGACCAACCTCTTTCTTCAAAGATTGGAAAATCTTCTAGTTCTATAACTTTAGTCTGTCCGTCTTTAACAATTGTTATTTCTTCTCTCATCAATCAGCTTCTTTTCTACTATATGTTTTTTCCATAAAGTCTATTTGTTTGTCTATAGCTCCACTTATACTAAATCTTTCTTTTATTGTATCACCTAATGATTTAAAAAATCTTGTAAAGTCGTTTCCTATAGTGTCTTCTTTTTCAGAATCTATTTTATCTTGTTGTTCTTTAGTTAAGTTAGTATCAAAAAATTGTCTTTCTTTTGTTTGTGGATTAAATATAGAATGTTTTTGTTTTAATTCTCCACCTAGACTTTGAAAACCTGGACCTACTCCATAGGAAGTATATTCATACAATACTTCTTTATCCTCTGGTGGTGTGTCATCATCTGGCGGTGGTGTGTCATCATCTGGAGGTGTGTCGAATGTTGTAAAACTTTTCTCTTTAGTCAACCTATTAGTTGCCCACTCAGGTATTTCATTATCATACTTTCTATTAAACTTTGCTTCTTGGTCAGCAATAACGTCATCTAAATTACCTTTAGCTATTAGCTCTAACCCATCATAGGTACCTCGTTCACCTTGTACATTTCTTAAAGCCCAAGGTCTATTGAAGTAAACTAAAACAGCATACGATAATTCATCTTGTGTAAAGTCTTCTATTGATACATTAGGACTATTCTTAATAAGATTTTTAACAACTCCTTCTGCATGTTCTAAATCTAATTGCAAAACTTCTATTGCTTTTTCTCTATCTATAGTTTGTCCTTCAACAAAATCAAAAGTCTCTGTAGCTTGGGTATGTCCAAAACCAATAGTTAAATTATTGTTGACATCATAGTATGCTTCATCTTTAAATCCTTCTAGTTCTTCTATGTGTTCTATAAGTTCTTCTGTAAGTTTCATATTAGTTTCCAGGTTGGGAACTGATATTGGCGAGGCTACCCATAAGGCTAGCAAAAGACTTCCTATACTGTGCATCTGCTTGACTCCCTGTAATAATATCTCCATAAGTATTTCTCATAAAGTCATTGAAACTGTTAGCCATAGCTGCATCTACATTTACTTCTCCTTCTAATTGACTAGGAGTAAATTGTGAACTCATACCAAGACCAGCATACTTTCTTCTTTTTCTTGCATCTTCTAGTTCAAGTTGCATGTTCCTTTGTCTTATATCAAAGTTTTGTTTTTGTAATGAGTAGTCTTGTTTAGACCACCAATCAAAGTATTGTTGCAACTCTCCATCAGATGCAGGTCTACCTAAACCTTCTGATATTGCATTAGATATTACATTTGTTGCATTTGAAAAGTTTGGTTTAGTATATTGAAATATATTCTGGTATGCGTTTTCCCCACCAAAGCCAGGTTCGAAAGCACCAGTACCATAACCGTAGTCTGATAAAGTATCTTTAAAGTTTTCTTTTAAGAATACATTCATGTTTGCTGCTGTACTACCAGGTGCCAGTAATATACTATACAAATCTTGCATAGCCATACCATCACCATTTAAATTAAATCTTGACATAGCTGACTCAATAGCTTCTATTGTTCCACCTGGATTGTTATCTAGCACTCCATAAACAAAAGTAAACGGTTGTAAGAATCCTGATTCAACTAACAACAACTGAGTATCCATTATGTCTTCAGGTGATGCATTAGCAAACAAAGAAGTACCTAGTCCTGTCTGGTATAAAGGCATAGTGCCTTGCCCAGTATCTTCGCTATACACGTCTAAGTCAAGTTCTCCAACACCATAGTAATCCATTTCTCCAAAATAATTTCTAGCTCTTGCTTGTTCTGATTCTTCTGGACTCATCTCCATACCAGGTCCATACAATGATGGGACATCTGAAATACTGTAACCTTCGTTAATAAATTTACTTACATAGTCTTCACCGTATTCAGCATCTATAATGTTTTCTATTCCAGCTATGTACTCTTGTGTAGTTATCTCATCGTTGTCTAGTTTATCTTGTAATTCTTTTGCACTATCAAAATTTATAGCTTCAGCTGCTACTTTTATGTACTCTCCGTCTTTGGCTTCTTTACCTATCTGTGCTTTGTAGGCTAAGTCAGCTTGGTCTGTATAACCTGCTGATATAGCTGTACCTACTATGTCACTACTTATGTGCTGTAATTCTTCTGGCAGTGTACCTTTTTCATGTAAATCAATAAGTACATTAGCGTTTTCTTTTATCTGAGAAGCAGCTTCTGCTGATGTTGGATTATTATATGCTAATGATTCATAAGTAAAATTAATTGCGTCTTGCATATTTGGTGGCATCTCGTCCCAAGGTATACCATAAACAGCTTCAGCGTATAGATGATACTCAGCTAAACTTATATCAGGTGAATCAAATGTACCTTCTGGTTCCATTCCACCACTTGTTCTTGCACCTAAATAATTTTTAACATTAGTTGCAAATTGTCTTACAAACTGGTCATTTCCTAAAAAGAATATACTTAGAAAATCATTAAACTTTTCGTCATCAAAATCTTTTGATTGGAAACCACCTCTTGTTGCACCAAATGTAAATCGACCATAGCCGACTTCTACTTTAGGACCACCTAAAATATCATCAATAACTGCTTGCTCTTCTTCTGTATACGCCATTAAATATCTCCTCCATAGTAACTTACTTCTTCTTCTATCTCTACTCTGAATACATCAAAGTACATAAAGTAAAAGTCTGGATTTTCTAACATTACTTTGTTTGCTACTCCTCGAAGATAAGCTCTAGATTCTTTAGCTTCTGCTCTACTTAATGTAGCATTTAATCCATACTCTGATTTTATTACATTCAATACCCTTTGTCTTGCTGTTAAGTATTTAATGATTCCTTTCATTGCTGACATATCTTTTAACTTCTGAGTAGTACCATCAGGCATTGTTATGGAAGTATCACCTTCTCTTTGTATCATTTCAGTAAGTTGTTTTATTTTTGCATCAGTAGATAACGAACGTGGTGCTGTTGATGTATCTCCATATCCTTGAAACTGTTGTTGTAGTTGTAGTCTTATTAGATACAGTTGTTCTACTCTCTTCTGATATGGAAGGTTTGCATACATAGGTCCATCCATTATTACTCTTCTAGCATGTTCATAAGCCAAACTTCCTTGTGCTTGTCTTACAGCTTGTTTATATTCTTCAGCACTAAGGTTAACTCTATCTCCATCAGTAAATGCATTATTCCATGCTTGAAAATTAAATTCATCTAATGGACTATCTGGATACATGTAATATGCAACATCAGGGTATTCTTTAAATACAGTTTCATTAAGTTGTTTAAAGTATCCTCCATCATCTGTAAAAGAAACTTTCTTAATTTGTTTAGACTTAGAAGTCAATAAAGCAGTAGGGTCAAAACCAAATACCTTAATAAACTGTGCTATTGCAATAACTCTATCTCCACCTGACTTAGCTAACATCTGATAATATGCATCAGCTAATAGTGTTTGTGCAAAGTATTTACCTTCTGGGTCTTCTTCTTTTGCTTCTATTGGGTCTAGATAAGCTCTACCACCTGGTCCAATTTCATAATCGTATTGCAATATAGCACCAGTAGGAGCTAAGAATTGTATAAACGCTCTATGTAAAAGACTTTGTGTAGCTAATTTTTTTGCTTTTTCTAATGAGGCTACTTCTTGTTCTGGTGTAGAGTCATCATAAGACTGTGTCATAAACATAGCTCTTTGAATTTCTTTTACAGTATTAGCATAACTTCTTTGAAACTCAGCATCCATTGAGTCACCAGCTATAATAACTTTTCTAAACCAACTAGGCATAGCTTGTTTAGCAAAGTATATAGGGTTTGCCATTTCTTTTAATCCGTCTTCTGGTCTGCCGTATGGGAAGAAAACTTTATCTACATCAGGAGTAGAAGGTAAAATAGCACTTGCAGGTATCTGTGCCAATGGTCCTAAACCAGGTACAATGTCTCCTGCTACCATGTTTAATCCACCAGCATATCCTCTTAACTTAGTATTTATATCAGGTATCTCTGTAGTTTGTTGTCCAGTTATAGGGTTAATTCCTGCTTCATCTCCATTAGGATTTTTAAGACTGTTATCAATATTAAATATATTTTCAAACCAGTTCATGTTATACATCTCTTCACCAGACTGTGGGTCAGTTGTAAAAAATCCTTCGTCTTCGTACTCACCAAACAAACTTGGTTTACGCATAGCTTCTATACTTCTTTGTGCTTTTCTACCAAATAAAGTCTTTTGCCCTCTAAGTAACCTTGTCCAAGTACCAGCAATTTCAAGATATACTTCTGCGAAAGGCATAGCTAGTCTTACCATGTCTGTAATAACATGCCTTTTATTTAAATCGTACAGTAAATCTTTTGTCTCTGTTAGAGCAAATGCTTTAGCTAAGTCATCAACTTGTCTTAAATCATCTACTCCTAGTAATTTAGATACATCTGCTTGTTTCATATTCTCTAAACTCTTTATATATTTTCTAGCTTTACTGCCTGGTAATGAATTACCCATCATCTTTTTTGCCTGACCTAATACCTGTGCTCTTGCAACATCATCTAGATTTGCATACATGTTTTCCATAAACTTCCAATAAAATTGTCTAAATGCTGGTGAACGTGATAAATCATTTGTAGTTGAACCCATTAATCCTGAGAACAATGTTTCTAAAACTTTGTCATATCCACTTGCGAAGTCACCTGTTGTGTCAGTTCTTGATGCTTTAAAGTGATGTGTGTCACTCCATACTCCACTTTTATTTTTTTGTAACCATGCTCTATATTGTTTATGTTGAGACTCTGACATCTCTCTAGTAAATTTAATGTTCTGCGTTTCTCCAGCTTTATTAGTTATAGATACAAATTCATTAGATTCTTTAGCAATGTGACTAATTAGTTCTTCATCTCCAGCTTGTATAATGGTATATTCAATAATATTGTTTTCACTTTGTATGTTAGGTTTAATAGAGTTTTCATCCCAAACATTTCCTACAAATTTACCATCAGGTGTTTTCTCTACAGCTCTATACCTACCACCAGTTTTATCATGTAGTCTGGCAACAATAGAATCTATATAAGAATCTGCATGTACTTTACTACTTGTAATTAAATTTTTAGTAAATTTTGATTGTTCATCAGAATTAGAAACAAACGATTTTCTCCATTGGCTTAAATCACCATCAGTATCCCAAAATCTTTTTTTAATTTCATCAATTTGTCTATTAAATTCTTCTCTACCTCTTACAGGATTAAACTCTACTTTTGCTATAGCTGTAGCTAATGGGTCATCTGCTAGTTGTAATAACTCCTTAGCACCAGCACCATAGAATCTTTTGTCATCTTTAGTTACTTGTGTAAAACCTCTAGCTCTCTTTGGGTCAAAGCCAAGAGTCATACCCCCATGAGATTGCGTTAGGGCTTGTTGATGTTGCATAGCAAGTTCTAATGATTCATCAAATATATCTGTACCACCTCTGCCTATATTAAGAGTATCAGCTAAGTAATCATCTCTTAATGCTTTTCTTTGGTCTTTAAGAATACCTGCTCTTTGTGATGGCTTTCTACCTAGTACCCAAGCAAATGCAGAAAGAGGGTGAGCAAATCCATTATCTAAATCTGCTGCCCACATACGAAGTTGTTCTTCACCTACAACTCTTACAACCCATGCAGGTCTTAGAAGAATACTAGGTTTCCATATACGCTGCATGTATCCATCACCTACCATTGTAAGTAATCCTTCAGTAAGATTTACTATCTCTTCGTCATCTGCAGTTTTCTTTATGTTTACTCTTGATTTTTTAACAAGTAGTTTTAAACTTTCAAAGAAAGTTCTATCATCTTTTAAAGATAACTCTGCTAATTCTGTAATTGGTTTTGCTAATAGTCTTTCATAATCAGCATCATTTAGATTTCTACCTCTACCAGTTAGTCTTAAACCTAAATCTCTCATAGGTCTAAAGACTCTTATAAACAATCTCGCATCAGGCATTGGTATATGACCTTGGTCATAATATTCAGATATCAAATGTGCTGTTGCTTTAGGAACTTTATTTACTTGTACTCTTTTAGCTAGGTCTTTATTGTTTGCTATTTCATCTGAAATATCTTCAACTAAACTTCTTAGTTCTTTAGCTGAATATACTGATTCTTCACCAGGTTTTATATTGTTAATAGCATCATCAATTGCAGTCTTTACATTACCT
>UEXM01001739.1_pt1 | contig 17227 bp, 21 predicted proteins | sample 1796661 | NCBI WGS metagenome assembly UEXM01 (sample SAMEA4772469, study PRJEB27181) | metagenome | reverse complement strand
ATTTATATCACTAATACACTTAACGATAATATTGACTACATTGAAAACATCTTACACGAAAATGCTCATGCTCTAGAGGAAAAAGACGGTCTTCAAATATATGGAGATCAAAAAATTCAAAACGAATTTGTTGGCAAGAGAAAACGGCTGGCCCATAACATCAAGTCGGCAGGTCACGACATCGAAGGGCTAGACTTTACAAACCCAGAGTTCCAGCAAGATATCGATGACTTTTTATATCAAGAGTTGGGTTATGACAGTTTAAACTATTTAATAAACGGACTTTTTCTAAATCCTTATGCTGCTACTTCTATTGGTGAGTATTTTGCAAGTGGTTTTGAAAAATATCTCCTGAGCGGCTCCGATAGAGAAAGGCTCAAGGTGTTCAGTCCAGAACTTACCAAAAAAATAGAGGAATTGATAAATGGAAATTATAGTTGAAGAGCAAGACGGAATGTATTGCGTTTGTGTGAAAGTTGAAAAATACGATCCAAGAGTGAAAAGAAAAACAATCGTCGATACTAAAGAAGTAAAAAGAAAAGTAACTCAAATGGGTTATCAAGTTGGTGCCCCAGTACAGGAAGCTAAAATTCATAACCTGAATGGAGTCACACAAGGAACTTGGTTTTTTAAGAAAAAAGCTGAAAAACCACTTGACAATTCTCCTAAAGAGGTTATAATAGTAGAAGAGAAATCAGTGCAGCCTAAGCCAACGCGAAAACGGCGCACTAGATCTTCAGCCAAGAAGGTCTCTACTGAGGAATAGATGAGTCACGTTTCCTATTCGGAAATTAAAATTTGGAACGAGTGTCCATTTAAACATAAATTACAATATATCGATAAGATTAGCGGTTTCAAGGGCAATTTACATACGGCTTTTGGGACCGCTATTCATAGCGTTTGTGAACATGGTTTGCTAAATGAAGACTTGGATAGGGAAAAACATTTTCTGGAAGAGTTTTCAAAAGAAGTCATCTCACTAAAGGAAAAGGATGTAGAGATCGACGCATCTCTATACGAGCAAATGATGGGTCAATACAGGCCCATCGTTTCGTCTTTTCGGGATGAGCTTGACAATTACTTTGAAGAGTGTGAAGTAGTATCGACAGAAGAAATGCTCTACGAGGATATCGAAGGGCACGACCTAAAGTTCAAAGGCTTCATTGATTTAATTGTAAAAACGCCCGATGGCAAGTATCACATACTTGATTGGAAAACTTGCTCTTGGGGATGGGACGCCAGAAAGAAAGCAGATAAGGTTATTAATTATCAATTAACTTTGTACAAGCTGTTCTGGTCCAAAAAACATGGTATCCCATTAGAAAACATCGAAACACACTTTGGCCTTCTAAAAAGAACGGCCAAGAAAAACAATACAGAAATTTTTAGAGTTACAAGTGGTCCAAGAAAGATGCAAAATGCACTAGCTTTCTTGGAAAAAGCTGTTACAAATATAAAAAGAAAAGTGTTCCTAAAAAATAGACTGTCTTGCAAATACTGCGACTTCTACAACACAGAACACTGCACATAAAAGAGGATCAGATGAGCGAAAAAATTAAGGTCTTTGTCATCTCAGACCACCCGATGGCCCCTTCTGGAGTCGGAACGCAGACAAAGTATATTATTGATGCTTTGATCAAAACTGGCAGATATAAATTTGTTTGCCTTGGTGGCGCTATTAAGCACCACGACTACACACCCCAAAAAGTTGAAGGCTTCGGGGATGATTGGATCATTCAACCCGTTGACGGCTACGGAACACCAGAAATGGTGCGCTCGGTTATCTGGAACGAAAAGCCAGACATGCTTTGGTTTATGACAGACCCAAGATTTTTTGGCTGGTTGTGGCAGATCGAAAACGAGATTCGAAAAAATGTTCCAATGGTTTACTACCATGTTTGGGACAATTATCCTTACCCGATGTTTAACAAGAAGTTTTATGATTCAAACGATGTGATCGCCAGTATCTCTAAGGTCACTTACGACATTGTTAACAATGTGTCGCCTGATGTTGATAACCATTACTTACCACACGCTGTCGATTCACAAATTTTCAAACCAAGAACTGAGGAAGAAGTTTCTCACTTTAAGGAATCGATGTTCCCCGGAATGGACGAACGGTTTACATTTTTATGGAACAATCGTAACGCTCGCCGTAAGCAGAGCGGCACACTGCTGCACTGGTTTAATGAGTTCGCGGAAGAGGTGGGACCAGAAAAGGTGCGCTTAATTATGCATACTGACCCATCTGATGTACACGGCCAAGATCTCGTTGCTATTATGGAAAACATCGGCGCAACAGATGGTCGTGTGCTCATTTCAGACCAGAAGGTGCCACCAGATGCTCTAGCACAGATGTATAATATTGCAGATTGCACAATTAATATTTCAGATGCTGAAGGGTTTGGTCTTGCAACACTGGAGTCGCTGTCTAGTGGTACACCAATCATTGTTAATATGACAGGCGGGTTACAGGAGCAGGTCACAGACGGTAAAGAGTGGTTTGGTGTTGGTCTAGAGCCTGCCTCAAAAGCCATTATTGGCTCTCAAGAGGTGCCATACATCCACGAAGACCGCCTAAATAAAGAGGATTTCTTAAACGCTCTCAGAAAAATGTATAATATGACTCAAGAAGAGCGAGATGAGTTGGGAGCAAAAGGTCGCCAACATGTTGTAGATAATTACAACTTCGATGACTTTGGCCAAAAATGGATTGACCTCATGGATGGAATTCATGAAAAATATGGATCATGGGACACACGCAAACACTACAAAGCTTGGACATTTGAGGAGGTAGTATGAAGTTTCGAATTATTGTAAGAGGACCAGTCCTCTCTATGTCAGGTTACGGTGAACAGAGTCGTTTTGCCCTTCGTGCTCTGCGAAAGCATGAGGACAAGTTTGATATTTTTATTGTCCCAATCCCGTGGGGAAATACCAACTGGATTAACGACAATGATGAAGAGCGTAAGTGGATGGATAAGCACATCCTTAGAACTGCTCAATATCTAAAGGCAGAACCAAACCCTCAATTTGATCTATCATTGCAGATTACTATTCCAAATGAATGGGAGGATATCGCAAGGGTAAATGTAGGATACACAGCCGGTATTGAAACTACCAGAGTTGCTCCCGGTTGGTTTGAAAAAGCCAACATGATGGATCGAATTATTGTTGTATCAAATCATGCAAAGCAAGTGTTTGAAAACTCCGTGTATGAAGGCTCAGACCCACAGACAGGCAGGAAAGTTGTCCTTAAGCTAGAGAAGCCTATGGAAGTGGTATCATACCCTGTACGCAACTTTGACAAGGACGATAACTTTAAGTTGGAGTTGGAGCATGATTTCAATTATCTGCTGATGGCACAGTGGTCAGAACGTAAAAATATTGAAAACACAATCAAATGGTTTGTAGAGGAAAACTTTGACCAAGATGTGGGATTAATCATCAAGACAAACTCACAAGCAAATTGTAAGATTGATCAAGAGTTCACGCTACAGAAGAGGCTCAAGCCCTTACTAAAGCAGTACAAAGACAGGAAGTGCAAAATCTATCTATTGCACGGCGACCTAAGCCCTCAAGAGCTAACGTCCCTGTACCAGCATCCTAAAGTTAAGTGTATGATCTCGCTAACGCACGGCGAGGGTTACGGCCTTCCGCTATTTGAGGCAGCTTATAATGGCATGCCTGTCATCGCCCCCGGCTGGAGTGGACAGTGTGACTTCTTATACGCACCGGTTGCAGGCCCCGGAGGGGGCAAGAAGAAGATGCGACCTCTATTTGCTGAGGTTGAGTACGACATGGCTCCTGTGCAAAAGAGTGCAATCTGGCCGGGTGTTATTGAAGAGGGCTCTATGTGGTGCTACCCCAAGGAGGGCAGCTTCAAGATGCAGCTTAGAAAGGTTCGCAACAAGCACGATAAAGCACTTAAGACAGCTAAAATTCTGCAAGAGTACCTAATTGAGAATTTTAAAGAAGACGACTTATATGATAAGTTTGCAAATTATGTTCTAGGTGACGAGAAGATGGAAAGCACTGAGTATGTTTTCGTATCGGATCTGTTCCATCAACAATACACGGGTGGTGCAGAGCTTAGCTTGAAGACTCTTATTGAAAGCTCTCCCGGCTCTGCGACCTTGGCCAACAGTGGCATGATTGATGAAGAATTCATCAATTTTTATAAAGACAGTAAGTGGATCTTCGGAAACATCTCTGACCTGTCATCAGAAGCGATTCAGACTTTAATCAATAACAATGTAGAGTATACGTTTATTGAATTTGATTACAAGCTGTGCAAGCACCGTAATCCAATTCTTTATGACTTTGTTGAAGGTGAATCCTGTACTTACAAAGATACAGAGAGAGGTAAGTTAATTGGTGACTTTATCAGCAACTCCAAGTCTACCTTCTTTATGTCTGATGAGCAGAAAAGAATCTACACAGAACATCTTCCCAATATTGAAGGCGCTAATACACATGTGTTGTCGTCACTATTTGATGACCGCTTCTTCGAAAGAATTGATTTGTTAAATAGCAAGTACGAGGGACAACCTAGAGATGATAAATGGATTGTTCTTGGGTCAAACAGTTGGGTCAAGGGCGCACTACAGTCAGAAAACTGGTGTAAACAAAACAATGTTGATTACGAATTAATCTTCGGCGTTGAGTACGATCAGTTTCTCAAGCGCCTTGCACAAGCAAAGGGACTCTGTGCAATGCCCGCAGGTTACGATACATGCCCAAGGCTAGTGATCGAGGCCAAGTTGCTAGGTTGTGAATTGCAAACAAATGAGTATGTCCAGCATCGCGACGAAGAATGGTTCAATAATTCAAACGATGAGATCGTGAAATATTTGAGAACTCGTAAGGATTACTTCTGGATGCATGCTTTCAATGGCTAATCACTTTACAATTATTATACCCTCATACAACAACGAGAGATGGGCTAAGAGATGTCTTAGCTCCGCTCTTAGTCAAGACTACGACAATTATGATGTGGTGTATGTGAACGACTGCTCAACAGACAATACAGCAGCAGTAGTTGAGCAGATTGTTGGCGAGACGGATACAAAGGCTAACGTTAAAGTTGTAAATAATGCTACAAATCATAAAGCACTTTACAACTTGTGGAGTGAGATTAACCAAGCCAAAGATGGTACAATTATTGTAACACTGGACGGTGATGACTGGTTTCCAAACGATCAGATCTTAAACACACTGAACGAAACATACTCCTCTAACGAAGTATGGATCACCGCAGGATCCTACATTGATAATTCTACCGGTGTAGTTAGCAGCCCTAATGTTACGAGCGATTATTGGATAGGAAATATTCGTAGCAAGCTATGGACCATCTCTCATCTAAGAACTTTTCGAAAAGAACTATTCATGAAGATTGAGCAAAAAGATTTGCTTGATAAGGATGGCGATTTCTACAAATTTACCTTTGATCAGGCCATGATGTATCCAATGGCAGAAATGGCAGGTCCATTACACTTTCGAGAAATCAAAGACGTAACGTATGTCTACAACAGGCATAACCCACTATCAGTTGATCGTGTCCATCGATATGATCAGCTTCGAATCGAGCAGGATATTAGAAAAAAGTATCCGTATAGCCGACTGGAGAGCTTAGATGTCTAAAGACTATTGTATTTACGATGGATATGTGTCTAGAACTGAATTTGTTACATGTGAGCAGATTGGCCACACAGATCAATTTCAAGACGAGGTTTACGCCGCCGCGAGGAAAGTCTGCGTAGACAATGGCCATAAGACAGTTTTGGACATTGGGTGCGGCTCGGCATATAAGTTGATCAAGTATTTCAGAGATAAAAAATTTGTTGGCCTTGACCTTGAGCCAAATCTTAGCCACATTAAAGATAAGTATCCCCTATACGACTTTAGGTTATCAGACTTTGATAAACCACCAGCAGAGAGTTTTGATTTAATTATCTGCTCTGATGTGATCGAACATTTGCTAGAGCCAGATGATCTGCTAAAATTTATCAATCAGATCGACTTCAAACACCTTGTATTATCAACTCCTGAGCGACGAACAATTCAAGAGCTACAGAAGAGTTTTGGTTGGCAGGTTCAAATGAATGGTCCGCCTCACAATCTAATGCACGTTAGGGAGTGGTCGTTTGATGAATTGAGAGAGTATCTGTCGCAGTGGTTTGACATCAAGTCGCAATTCATGACTCCCAAACAGGTTGAGTGTCAGGTTGTAATTGCAACGCCCAAAGGTGCCTAATGAATATCTTATTAGACAATGTTAATATCTTTTCTACCTCCGGTCCAAACCACTTTGGTTCTAAATTAATTAAGTATTTGGATCGTCGAGGGAACAAATGCATGTTACCCCCACAAGAGGGGGCGGATATAAAACTGACATTTATCGAATCAACTCAAATAATTGAAACCACACCGATGGTTCTCAGGCTAGACGGTATATATTTTGATCCTGAACAAAATTATAAATTAAGGAATGGTGGCATCATTCAGTCCTACAACAAAGCGGACGGTGTGGTGTTTCAATCAGAGTTTAACAGAGATATGTGCTTCAAGTATTTTGGAGAGCATAAAAACTATTCTGTTATTAATAATGGCGCAGATCTAGAGTATATGAAAGATATTAGGCCTTTAGGGCATCCCAAGTTAGATGCTTTTGAAACAGTCTGGTGCTGCGCTGCTTCTTGGAGAAGGTGGAAAAGGCTACGAGAAAACATTAAATATTTTCTTGAGCACTCTGGCCCCAAAGACTGTTTGGTTATTGCTGGCCATGTGGACGCTAGCGAAGCAATTATACACGACAGAATCTTTTTTGTTGGCGACATTAATACAAACAGCCTATACTCGCTATACAAAAGATCTAAGTATATGATTCACTTAGCACGATTCGACTCTTGTCCAAACGTGGTTGTTGACGCCCGTGCCGCAGGATGTCAAATTATTTGCTCATCCATCGCTGGCACCAAAGAGGTAGCAGGCCCTGATGCAATCGTTATTCACGAAAAGCCATGGGATTATAGTCCAGCAAGCACAACAAATTTACCTGAAATTTCATTTGACAAAGTTATTTCAAACGGTTATAATACTAATATTGATATGGTTGACGTGTCGGAAAGATACGAGCAATTTTTAAAGGAGACATTAAATGCTAGTACAAAAACAGGTTGACGGGTTCAATATGAACCTGAACATTAGCGACGGAGGCATCTCTAGCGTCCTATACTACGAAGGCGGCAGAGAGAAGGCTTTCATGTCTCTACTAAACGATACCGTTAAAGACGGCATGACTTGCCTCGACCTTGGGGGCAACATTGGTTATACCACATTGCCTATGTTACGGAACGTAGGCTCAGAAGGCTTTGTGTACGCCGTAGAGCCCGACTCCCAAAGCATTGATATCCTGACTAAGAATGTTCAAGACAATGGCTACAGCGACCGTTGTGAGGTCACACAGTGTGCCATCTCGGGACACGATGGTGTTGAGGTATTCTGGGAAGCATCAAAGCCAAATTTAAGTAGCGTAAAGAAGAACAAATACAGCACAACAAAGAAAGAGGTTCCTTGCTTCTCGCTAAACGCTTTCCTACAAGATCGTCGATACCCTAATTTTATTAAGATGGATGTCGAGGGGCACGAGGTCAAGATTTTTGAAGGCGGTCTTGATTATTTTACTAAGAACGAAGGACACACCAATATCCTTCTTGAAGTCCACCCGAACACATACGACAGTGACAATGACTTCGAAAAGATTCTTCGTGAGTATTTCAAGATCGGATTCAACAGCAAATGGGTTATTGCTACCCCAGTGCCTCAGCCACAATTGTTCAAGATGGCAGGATACGATCCAGTTAAGACGATCCAAACAGATGGTTTCCACCGTGGCCTGTACAACAATGTCAGTAACGAACATCTTGCAAAATTCGCTTGTCATGAGCACTTCGATTCTGGAAGTCGAAAGATTGTTCGCAGTTTTATGATCACGAGGGATTGATGTACTTTCCAAAAGACTTAAATGACTTTGGGGTTGTCCTCAAGGGCGCAAGTGTTGCTAGAATTGACCAAGTGTCAGACAGATTTGATCATTGTTACATGGTCAACAACTTTGACAGGAATGTAAACAATGAAGATTCTGAGTATTCTATAGTAGCACCGGCACTGAAGGACAAGAATATCGCCCACTTTGTCAATAGACTTGATACAGCGCCCCTGCTACCAGAGCACTATAAAGAGTTGGACATCACCAACATTCAATTTACCAAGTGTGAATATGATGCTATGATTTCAAGAATGAGAAGAATCTATGAAAGCTACGGTTTGAAGTGTCATCTTCTACCAGAAGAACTGCTGGGCTATAATGATTTCTTTCAGGGTGTAGGTAATTACGCCAAAAAGCACCCAAATACAGGAGTTTTGGCAATTATTTATGCTGCTCACATGCTAAAACCTAAGAATTTGTGGGTAATTGGCCTTGATTTCTATCAAAATGATTACCTGTTTCGCCGTCCATGGCAGGCCCCGCTAAAGCAACAAAAGGCTAAAATGGACAGAACAAATATGGTTGAGCACTTTATTGATGTGGTGAAGCGCAACCCAGATGTTAATTTTAAGATGATTACTAATGCACAACTACCAGAAGTGCAAAATTTGGAGATAATTAAGTGAAAATCATTTCAGAGATCGGAATTAATCACAATGGTGACTTCCGAAAAATTGAAGAGCTGATTAGACAGTCAGCAATTGGTGGAGCAGACTACGCAAAGTTTCAGCTTTACGATTCAGTAAGAGTTTTTGGAGATGAATCTCGTAAGCGTAACGAATTTACATTTAACCAAGTCAGAGAAATCAGAGATATATGTGATGCACATGGCATTGAGTTTTTTGCTTCTGTTTTTGACAAGGAAAAAATTGAATGGTGTGAAAGATTAGACGTAAGTCTTTACAAGATTGCAAGCAGAACCGTTGTCAAAGAACCTGAATTATGTGAGAAGATTATTGATATCGGAAAGCCTGTGTATGTTTCACTTGGAATGTGGGAGCACGACTTCCTGCCATTTGATTACGATAATGTGAAATACTTCAATTGTATTTCAAGATACCCAACAAGCTTTCTAGACTTTGAAAAGTTTGCGTATGATGACAAGGTTGTCGGCTTTAGTGATCACTCATACGGCCCAGCGTATGCTCTATACAACATCGCCCATGGAGCAAAAGTAGTAGAGAAGCACTTTACACTCAACAAGGGTATGGATGGCAATGATCACATTGGCTCCATGGATGTGAGCGAACTAAGGCTTATGAAACAATTTGGACAACAGTTTGATAACATTAACAGGGTCGTTTCGTGAATGAAGAAAGGCTATCAAAGTTTTTACAATCTGTAAAACCAGAGCCTGAGTATAATAACTTTTTAGCTGGTAAGAGCGTAGCAATTGTTGGCCCTTCCAAACATATTTTGTTAGAAAATAATGGTCGCAAAATTGATGACTGTGATGTTGTTATCCGGCTTAAGTGGTTACCTAGAAAAGAGCAAAATCAATTTGCTGAACATATAGGTAACAAAACAAATGTCATGTACAGTTCTGTAATAAACAGCAAAACCGACTATGATTTTTTATCAAGAACAAATATCAATTTCACGAGGCATCCAGTCTGCGAACTAGGTGTTGGTATAAATTCAAAAATGTATCACGACATATGTGCTTCCTCTTACTCTTCTGAACAATACGCTTTTATTCTAAAAGATTATGCCACGGAAAATGGCTGGATAAACAATAAGTTGGCTAGTATAAACTCTAAATCAAAGTATAGTATATGGCCACAACTTGGATTCAACGCAGTTATGGAGTCGATAGCTTCGGACGCTAAACATATCTACATTACTGGACTTACAATGTATCATGGTGGGGGCCACATGCTACAGAAAAACAAGCCGCCTAGTCACAATAAAGCAATTGTAGAAAAGCACAACGGCCTATTAGAGACACTAATCTTATTAGATACAATAGAGTGTCTTGATGCATTTGGCAAGAGAATAGAAACAGACAACGTGTTAACAAAAATACTGAACTCATATCGCGTGTCCGATATCCCCACAGACCCAGCCACAAGAAAACAACTATACACTTCTTTAATGAAAACTTTAAGTGATGATATCAACAATTTAGTAAGGGATTTATAATGAATAAGATAGCAGTAATTTTAGCTAGAGGCGGCTCGAAAGGGGTGCCAAGAAAGAATATCAAAATGATTCATGGCAAGCCATTGATCGCTTGGACTATTGAAGCTGCTCTAGCGAGCAACGTTTTTGATCATGTTGTGGTCAGTACAGATTGTGCAGAAATTGCTAGCATCGCAGAGTCACATGGTGCCTCAGTACCTTTTATGAGACCAGACGAATTAGCTCAAGATCATGTATGGTCTAGAGACGCTCTCAAGCATGCCGTATTGGCGTCCGAGGAGCATTACGGGGTAACATATGATTATGTTGTCGAGCTTCCTTGCGTGGCCCCTCTGAGGACTTCTGAGCACATTGTTGAAGCAGTTAATAAACTAATTGAGACCGGTGCGGACAGTGTAACGTCTTTGACCTCTGTTCAAGACAAGCATCCTGTAAGAATGAAACGCATCGTAGAAGATCAAATAAAAGACTTTACAACAGAGTTCCCAGAGGGTGAGGGCTCTCGGAGACAGGACTTGGAACCCTGTTACATTAGGAACGGCGCTATCTTCGCGATGACAAGAGAATGTATCGTGGATTGGTTCTCAAGGCACGGCAAAGATTGTCGCCCTTTTCTGATGCCAGAGGAATGCTCAGTAAATATTGACACTCTTATGGATTTTAGATTAGCTGAGATTTTACTTGAGGAGCGTCATGCGAACAAGAATTGAATGTCCTGTTAATTTTTTACAGGTGCAAGATCTTGATGTGTTATTAGATGACTACGGCATCGTAGTAGATAGAGAAGACCCGGAGTGCATAATTGTGAATCCGGGCACAGATGTATTTTTAGGAGAACAGTATTTTGCAAAGTACCCAAATCTTAAGATAGTGGGCACGCCATCGACTGGTGTAAATCACTTAGATACTGCATACCTTAGGGGACGAGGTGTAAGTGTAAAATGTTTGCTAGACAATAGAGGCGTTCTAGAAAACATTCATGCGTCAGCAGAATTTACATGGCTTCATATTATGAATGCTTTTAGAAAGTTTATTCCTGCCGTGGAGCGTGTACAACACTGGAGAGATGACCATAATGAAAAATTCTTGCGTTCAAATGAGTTAGCTGGGAAAACAATTGGTATTGTAGGCCTTGGTCGAATCGGTCGTAAAATTGCAAAGTATGCTACTGCTTTTGGTATGAAGATAGTATATTACGACCCTTATGTGAGCAGTTATCAATATAATAGAACTTTTTCCTTGACAAACATGCAAAATGTTGATATACTATGTATAAGTTGTTACCTTACAGAGGAAACTAGAGGGTTTATAGATAAAGGTGTCTTAGATGGATTTAAAGATGGCTTAATTGTTGTCAATACATCTAGGGGCGAGGTCGTTAATGAGAACTACATCTACGACCTTGTTGTCAATGATAAGATCTTTTACTCTTGCGATGTTCTCTGCAACGAGCAAAATATCAACACATTATCAAAATCCTCTTTGTTTAATTTAAAAAGAGACAACATAGTGATTACGCCTCACGTTGCGGGGGCAACGATAGAGAGTCAAACAAAGGCTCTTAGGGGAATATTAGAACTATGCACAAAATCACGGTAGGAATTAGTTGCTACAAACAAAAGAGATGGTTGCATCGATGTCTAAGGAGTCTGGTAAACCAAACAATCGGGAAGGATAAGTTCGAGGTCATTTTAGTTAATGATGATCCCGAAGAAAATCTTGAAGATATCTGCAACACATTCGCAGACTACTTAAACATTCGCTTAATTAATAACGAAGAGAATCTGGGACTCCCAGTATCTCTAAATAAAATTTTACATAACAGCTTGGGACAGTATTTTGTTCGCGTAGATTCGGACGATTACGTCTCTAAGCATTTTCTTTACACGCTATCGAATTTTCTTGACATGAACTCAGGCCCAAGAATTATGGGTTCTGGTATGAATTGTCAAGCGGTTGCGTGTGATTATTTTAAGGTTGACAACACCGGGCAGTTGATCAGCCGCCACAGCGCAGAAAAAGAATTTGTTGCCTGTGGTATCATGTTTACCTATGAATCCTTGTGTGATGTCGGATTTTATGACGAAGAATACAAGATGAGAGAGGGACATGAAATGATCCGTAGATTCAAAGAAAAGTACAAGGTATACAATTTACCAATGCCTTTATACAAATACAGGATTCACGATTCAAATAGAACAAACAATATTAGTCAAGTTCAAAACTATGACGACATGCTAAAAGGAGAAAAATAAATGGCTTTATGTTTAGTAACAGGGCAAAAAGGGTATATTGGCCAAGACCTATATGGTCGATTGGTCGGTCTAGGACACGATGTGGTCGGCATTGATTTAAAGGATGGGCCACAATTTGATATTCTTGAGGGTCTTGAAAGTCTAGAAAAGTATGACTTTGATTACATCTTTCACTTAGCTTGTATCCCTCGTGTGGTGTACAGCGTCGAACAACCGGTTCACACGATGATGAACAATGTTCTATCAACTAGCATCGTTTTAGACTTTGCAAAAAGAAAGAATGTCAAGCGAGTAATTTATTCTGGATCATCATCTGTCGTCGGCAATGGAGACGGCCCCGCTAGTCCATACGCATTGCAAAAGCTCACATCAGAGTTAGAAACAAAATTGTACTCGGATCTGTATGGTATTGACACAGTTTCTCTTCGGTACTTTAACGTCTATAGCCCTGATCAAAAAGCAGATAGCCCATATGCCACGGCGGTTGCAAATTGGATGCGGTTTATTCGCGAGGGCAAAAATCCCTTCATCACAGGAGATGGTGAGCAGCGACGTGATATGGCTCATAAAACGGATGTTGTATCAGCTAATATTTTTGCAATGGAATATGAGGGATCTTTTGGAGGAAAACATTTTGATGTCGGGACAGGAGATAATATTTCATTAAATGAAATGAAAGATATCGTTAACACCCACTTCCCAGAAGTCAAGTTTGATTACGTTGAAGATCGTGCTGGTGATGTTTTAGTAACAAAGGCTAATATGCAGCCTCTAAAAGATCTTGGTTGGGAGCCTAAGGTTCAAATTAAATCTGGCATCTCTAGATGCTTTGAGCTTCTAAAGGCTGAACGAGAGAGAGCAGCATGATTAACATTGGAATTATTGGCTTCGGCTTCGTTGGATCATCAGTAGCTTATGGCTTCTCACCACAGACAGGGTTTGATGGTGCCGTGCTCAGGGTGTATGATAAAGACCCGGCTCGATGCACTCACTCGTTAGATGATGTTCTTGAGCACTCTGATTACATCTTCTTGTCTGTGCCAACCCCATCAAATGTTAATGGTTCGATTAATTTATCAATCTTAGACGAGGTGGTTGAAGAAATTAGTGCAAAGGGTACAAAAGAGGGTTGTGTCGTGTTGATTCGTTCAACAGTCGTACCCGGAACAACTAGAACATTTGCCGAGAAGTATACAAATTTAACATTTGTATTCAATCCAGAGTTCTTAACAGAAAGGTCTGCTAAATTTGATTTTATCAATCAGGCTAGGTTTATTCTGGGTGGAGAACCAGAGCACACTGGAAAAGTGGCAGATCTTTTCCGTATTAGGTTTGGCTCTTCTACACCAACAATTGAAACTAACTTTGAAACGGCTGAGTTTATTAAATACATGAATAACTGTTACTTTGCAACAAAGGTGTCTTTTATGAATGAGATGCGTTTAATTGCTGATAGTAGTGGGGTTGACTGGCAAACAGCAGTCGATGGATTCGTAAGAGATGGGAGAATCGGACACTCTCACTTACAAGTGCCGGGACCAGATGGAAGATATGGATTTGGAGGCAGTTGTTTCCCGAAAGATATACAAGCTATGATGACATACGCAAGACAATTGGGTATTGAAGCAAACGTATTAAGCGGAGCTTGGGAAACAAACTTAAATGTCCGTCCTGAAAGAGATTGGGAAAACCTGCTCGGTAGAGCAATTATTAAGGAGGTAGTATAAAATGAGCGAAGTACAAGCATATCAGTTGTCAGATCAAGCACTTGGGGCTTTGATGATGGCGCTGCAAAAATCCCTCATGGAGCAGACCGATATTGTTCCAGTTCTGAAGGGTTTTCAGTTTGTCAACGCGGAGACTGGTTTAGAAATTTTGAACCCGCCAGTTGTCCGAGTGCCAAATAATTCAGAAGAACAGTGATAAATGCCTAATTATGTATACAAATGTGATTCGTGCGGAAAAACATTAAATATTTTTCATTCTTTCTCGGAAAAGCCAACAAAGTGTAAGTTATGCGGTGCTGAGGGATCTCTGCGAAGAGATTACTCCACACCAATTAATGTAAATAGTAAGGCCTCTGGTCCCAAAAGCGAAGTTGGAGAAGTTGTAAGAAACCACATCGAGGAAGCCAAAGAAGAAGTAAAGGCAGAAAAAGAAAGACTAAAGAGAGAGTTTTACGATGATTGATACAGCAATATTTATTTTAATTATGAGCTTGATCGTCTCGCTAGCTGTAGCTATCTTTTTTATTTGGCATTCGATAAGATTGTCAAGAATGCTAATGTATTTTTCTGAAAACACGAATGATTTACTTGATTCGCTGACAGACTATACAGAACACGTCAAGTCAGTGTATGGTTTGGAATCCTACTATGGAGACCAAGTGTTACATAATTTGCTTAAACACAGCCAAAATATTGTCGAGCAGATAGAAATGTTCGACGATATCTTATACTTGGCTGAGGAAGACGAAGAGGGGGAAGACTTGAATGAGCAAGAAGGACAGCAAAGTGAACGAGAAATCACAGACGAAAGAGAGCAAGCCGAAGAAAAAGCGCCGAATCAGGCGAAGCAGGTCCGGTTCCGCCTCTAGGCAATATTTTACGCAAGTACACGAAGACGCAATTCTAAGGTACGTCGCGACAACAGATATTAGAGAGCGAACAGAATTATACAGAATATATATTGGCCCAGTGTTTGACGAGATGGTGGACAAGATTGTGTTTACCTACAAATTTACTACACTGCCAAATATTGATTCGTTACGCGACGAGTGTAAAATATGGCTGGTAACAATTCTAGATAAGTACGATGCCAGCAAGGGATCAAAAGCTTTTTCATACTTTAGTGTAATTACGAAGAACTGGTTCATCCACAAGGTTAAGCGCAAGGCTAAACAAAATAGACAAGAGATGGATATTACAGAGCTTCCAAAAGATCTGGAACTCAAGCATATCTCGACCAGTAATCCATATTACAAAGAGCGTAATTCTAAAGAATTCTGGATGTTTTTAGAACAAGAAGTTAATTCTTGGGAACATGATAAGATGAAAGAGAACGAACGAAAGGTTCTAGAAGCTGTTAAAATTTTAATGGAAAGCTGCGACGACATAGAAATTTTTAATAAAAAAGCTATTTATTTATATCTGAGAGAGATTACTGGCCTCAATACAAAGCAGGTTGTTAACAACCTAAACAAGATGAGAGTTAGATATAGAACTTTTAGAATTAAGTGGAACGCCGGACAAATATGAAAGACCTAGATCACTACCTAGAAGAAGCAATCAACAACATCAGAGAGGATAGATCCATCACCCGAGATCTCCTTGATGATGTTGTGCGTCTTTTAAGTAAGGACGAGGAGCACCACAAACAAGTCGGCACAGTAGCAGCTAAGTATGTTGAAACATTGCAGCGAAGCAACGAGCAACTTGTAAAGATATCCACAATTATTCATAAACAACAAGCAGGCGAGACAGGCTTAACAGATTCAGACAAGGCAGAAATCTTTGATATTCTTCAGAACCCAGTAGACTCTGAGGAGGGCAACTAAATGCCTGAGATTACTGACCCAGAGCAGCTCAAAGAGATCAAAATTGGTCAACTAAATGATATTAGTTTCGACTTAGAAGACCCTCTTGTAACTAATGAGTACGATGGGCAATCTCTTTTTACCAATATGGTAAGTAAATTCTTGGGCAGAGAATCAGCGTTTAACCAGAAAAGACCTCATAAAGGCATTGTTTTACTATCATCAAAAGTCCAAACCGCAGGCATCACTGGCTTACCGGGTATACTTAAAAAACCTGCTGAATTTTTTGGAGTTAACAAAGTAAGAAATTTTGCAATCGTAAGAGTTCCAGAAATACATGGTCATATTCCATTGCCAGATATGGCCGCTCTAGCCTCAGTGGCTGAGTCTTACGATAAAAAAGGAGCGTCTAAGTATGCTGAGATAAACGACGAGGATAAATTACTATTATCAATGCATGACCCGTACTTTTCCGCCCCAATCGATTCCGGTGACATGCCACAATTAAAGCCGGGTGATATTGTATTGTTGGATGGTGATGGAGTAATAATCCAAGTTGTTGAACCGGCAGAAGTAGGGTTCGCTCAAGCATTTTTGGGAAGCATTAGGGAAAAATTTGGTCTTGGAAAGCCTTTGGTAAGACCAGCTTTCGAAGGGTCTCCGTATGGATTGCCATCAGGCGCGGACAATGGAAAGCCTACACCGATGAATGATCCTGACACAATATGCTTTCACTGGTCTGCCACCTTCGAAACCGCCGATGACGCCATTGGAGCGCTCCGAGCGAGAACTCAAGGCGGCAAGGCCGTAAGTTATCACTATATTATAGGTAGAGATGGAAGAGTTGCCGAGGTAATTAGTCCAGAATATCAATCCAATTCTTCACCTTCCAGTTACAGGCGTCGATCAATTGATATTTCTTTTGCTATGTTGGGTTTTATTGAGAAGGTTAACCGCAAGACGGGCAACGACATCAATAAAGACTCGCCAACAAAATACGCTGGGAGAGAATTAATAGCATCAGAATTTGTAGATGGTGCTGACTTGGGTACCCCATCTAAATGGTTTCATAAATATAGTGCCGAACACATCAACGCGGCAAAAGGACTTGTGGCTGAACTCGTGGGTAAATACCCCACTCTTAACTACGCCATTGGCCACGAGGATATTCAGGGCGACAAGGAAGACCCCGGCCCGTTGTTTGACAAGGCATTCGACGAAATTTGTGCCGCAAATGGACTAACC
>UEXM01001738.1_pt1 | contig 17227 bp, 20 predicted proteins | sample 1796661 | NCBI WGS metagenome assembly UEXM01 (sample SAMEA4772469, study PRJEB27181) | metagenome | reverse complement strand
AGAAGTGGCGAACAAAGTCTGGCAAGCCATCGACGCAAGGGAGCAAGGCTACAGGCGAGCGATATCTTCCTGAGAAGGCTATCAAGTCTTTGACCTCTGCGGAGTACGCCGCTACTACGAAGAAGAAACGCGAGGCCACCAAGAAGGGCAAGCAGGTTGCCAAGCAGCCTAAGAAAATTGCAAAGAAAACCAAACGGTTTAGGAGCGTAGTGACATAATGGCTGTAGTAACCCCAGATATGCCAGAGATTTTTGAGGAAGCCTTTGAAAGGGCTGGCCTTGAGATGCGTACTGGATACGATCTTAAAACCGCACGAAGAAGTTTAAATCTTTTAACATTGGAGTGGCAGAACCGTGGTCTTAATCTCTTCACTATTGAAGCGGGTACGCTCGCTGTTACAGCGGGTACGGCAACGTATACCCTTCCTACGGACACCATCGATATCATCGAACACCAAATCCGTACAGGAACAGGTACAAACCAAATCGACACCTCCCTCGAAAGAGTCAGTGTCTCGACCTACGCCCAGCAAACCAACAAAAACACGCAAGGTAGGCCGACCCAAATCTACGTCCAAAGGCTCCCAACGGAAACAAAAGTAACTCTTTGGCCCGTGCCTAATAATACAACGACCTATGAAATAGCGTATCATAGGCTAAAAGGTATTGATGGTCTGTCATCTGGAGTCGGGGCAGCGATATCTTCTGTACCGCCTCGATTTGTGCCCTGCTTGGTGGCTGGTATGGCTTACTACATCGCCATGAAAAAGAATCCTCAGATGGCTGCTAATTTAAAGCAAGAGTATGAGTTCCAATTCCAGCTTGCTGCTGGTGAGGATGAAGAGACAGCATCAATTAAGTTTGTTCCATTCAACACATTTATGATGGGTGCAGGATGAGTTACGCTAGAGGCAAATACGCTTTTGGTTACTGCGATAAGACAGGGTTCAGATATCCTTTAGCAGACCTTGTGCCTGAGTTTAACAATGGCGTGAAGACTGGATTTCTGGTTGGGCGTGATGTTGTTGACCCAGATCAGCCACAAAACTTCTTGGGCAGAATTAAGATAAATGATCCTCAGTCTCTGAGGAACCCAAGACCAGACACATCCTTAGAGGAGAGTCGCGGTTTATTTGGGTTTAATCCTGTTTGGAATGATCTTCAGTTTATGCAGTCTGAAGTCGGTACTGTTACTATCAACATAACTTAGGAGTAGAAGCGATGATGAAGAAAAAAGGCTATGCTAAAGGCGGCGTTACCAAGAAGATGATGGGTGGCGCTATGAAGAAAAAGAAACCTGTAGCTATGAAGTCAGGCGGCAAGATGCCTATGGTCAAGAAGAATGGGAAGAGTGTCCCAGCATTTGCGGCTGATGGTGTGGGCAAAATGAAAAAGGGCGGCGTTACCAAGAAGATGATGGGTGGCGCTATGATGAAAAAGAAAAAAGGTTACGCCAAAGGCGGTAAGACTAAAAAGTAAAGTCAACTTGGGGGGATAGATTGGCTTATTTGCAGAGTAACATACCGCACTTTAAGTGTTGGGTTCGCCGTGAGTATACTCACAACCATGAACAATACCACGGCGAGTTCTTACATGCGATGGTAATAGCGGTAACGACAATGCCAAATAGATGCTTGAGTTTTCAAGTTATCTTTACAGGATGTGAGGCAGATGAAGAAGGAGATGAGAATGTACACGGTGGCGCAATGTGGGCGAGAATGCCTATAACCGCTCTTGTAGCCGATGAGCCGCTCAATGAGTGGCCTTCTGCTATGGCTGTGCATGATGCCCAGCCTTGGGACTGTTCATCCTACAACCACGCCGTATACGTCTTAGACAGGGCAACACCATGCCCTTGGTTAGCAAAGATAGATGGTAATATGTACCCTGCAAAGTATATGTTCACTGTTGATTACTCTGAAGGTGAGATAGCGGATGACCCAGCGCAGCATAAGCAAAGTCATGTTATGCAGCTTCTAGATGCTGGAGAATGGACTGGGAATGTGGTGGCACTGCCTAACAATCGTGTAAGGGTTACTCACCCTGCGTGGTTTGAGACTGGCGCTGGTGCCCCAGACTTCAAGCCATCTCAACATATACACTATTCAAAATCCGATTTAGACTATACTATGGATGTCAACAAAATATTCGATAACCTGTACCAAGAGGAATAAGTTCAAATGAACTATTCAGAACTGACGCAAGCGATCAAAGACTATACGGAGAACACAGAGAGTACCTTTGTGACCAATATCCCTAACTTTGTGCGTCAGGCTGAAGAGCGGATCTTTAGGGATATTACTATTCCAGAGCTACGCAGGAACGTCACAGGCAATGTAAACGCTGGCAATAAGTATGTTGCGAGACCTGATGACTTTTTAGCCACGTTTTCTTTAGCAATTATTAATGGTACAACGTACACTTACCTTTTGGACAAAGAGGTAAACTTTGTGCGGGAAGCCTATCCTGACACCACAGTGCAGGGGTTGCCACAGTATTATGCAATATTTGATGGGGATACTGCCACAGGTAATGGCAACTTCTTGCTTGGCCCTACGCCTGATGCAGCATACGACTTGGAGTTGCATTATTATTATGATCCACCTTCCATTGTTACTGCCAGCACATCTTGGCTTGGAGACAATGCAGAAGCGACATTGCTTTACGGATCTCTCATAGAGGCGTATACGTTTATGAAGGGCGAAGGTGATATGGTTCAGTTGTATAATGAAAGATATTCATCAGCCCTTATAAATATGGCTACCTTGGGTGCCAAGTTGAGAACTGATACATACAGGCAACCTGCCGCTTAGGAGATAAAGTATGTCAATAATTCAAACAACATGTACGTCTTTTAAGCTTCAGCTTTTACAGGCAGACCATGATTTTGATGCACATACGTTCAGGATAGCTTTGTATTCTAGCACGGCATCTTTGGGTGCGGATACGACTGTTTATAGCACATCAAACGAAATAACTAATACAACTGGAACGGCATACACTGCGGGGGGCAAGCCGTTGACAGTGACATCTACATTTCCAAAGACCTCTGGCACAACGGCTATTGTGGACTTTGATAATATTTCATGGACTGACGCAAGCTTTACAGCAAGGGGGGCGCTGATCTATAACGCGAGTGCTTCTAATAAAGCGGTTGCTGTGTTAGACTTTGGAAGCGACAGAGTTGCTAGTGATAGTACCTTTGAAATACAATTCCCCGTAGCGGATGCCACATCTGCTATAATTCGCATAGCATGATAGGAGTTATCTAAATGGCGAGCTTTAACAAAGTAAACGATTTTGTGGTAAACGCAGTCCACAATATGGATCTAGCAACCGACCAGATTAAGGTCGCGTTAACCAATACTGCGCCGGGAAGCGAGTCAAGCAACCCAACCGCAGATGGTAATGGCATTGTTGGAAATCTTACAGAGATCAATTATGGCAATTGCTCTTCTCGCAACGTTACCACAAGCTCATCATCACAGTCTGGTGGTGTGTATAAGCTGGTTGTTGCGGATCTTACGCTCACTGCCTCTGGTACTGTTGGCCCATTCCGTTACATCTATATCTTTGATGATACGGTTACTTCTCCAGCAGATCCAATCATTGGGTACTATGACTATGGCACTTCATTGACGCTGAACAACGGTGATACTTTCACTTTAGACTTCAGCCCAAGCAACGGTGTCATTCAACTAACATAAGGCAGTATCATGGCGAAGCTCTTTAACAGAGCCAAGATGACAACCAGTACCACGGGTACTGGCACAATCACACTTGGCAGTGCGTCTACGGGGTTTCAGAGTTTCGCGGATGCTGGGGTTAGTAACGGTGACGTGGTACAGTACGTCATCGAAGAAACAACTAACTTTGAAATAGGGACTGGTACATACACCGCTTCTGGCACAACCCTTACACGGACTGTGCAAGAGAGTTCAAACTCAGATAATGCCATCAGCCTTGCGGGGAATGCTGTTGTCTTTATTAGTGCGGTAGCCAGTGATCTGAACATCTTGCAGAACGCAGGGTCTACCAAGGTTGCAGCAACATCTTCTGGTGCCACGGTTACGGGTAACTTGGCAGTTACGGGCACGGTTGATGGACGCGATATCGCAACTGATGGTACAAAGTTAAACACCATAGAAACCAATGCTGACGTTACGGATAGCGCGAATGTAGGATCTTCTCTTACAGGTTTTGCTACGGGCACAGACGCGGTTTCTTCTGACCTTATTCCTGTCTACGATGTAACAGCTTCTGCTTGGGAAAAGCAGACTATCGCCAATGCAGCTTTGCAAGGTCCGACTGGACCAACTGGCCCCACGGGATCAACTGGCCCGACAGGGCCAAACGGACCTACTGGTCCAGACGGTCCTCAAGGTCAAAAGGGTCAAAAAGGTGAAGTGGGAGCCACTGGCCCTACAGGCCCGACTGGTGGCACAGGCCCCACGGGTCCACAAGGTCAGAAGGGCCAGAAGGGTGAGGTTGGCAATACTGGTGGAACAGGCCCCACAGGCCCCACAGGACCGACTGGTCAGAAAGGCCAGAAGGGTGAAGTAGGTAATACTGGCGGCACGGGTCCAACTGGCCCGACTGGCCCAACGGGTCCAGACGGCCCTACAGGGCCTACAGGCGGTACAGGGCCAACAGGACAGAAGGGGCAAAAGGGCGAAGTTGGGGCGACTGGGCCGACAGGAAACACTGGCCCTACAGGACCAACAGGATCACAAGGTCCGACAGGTGGGACTGGCCCAACAGGGCAAAAGGGTCAAAAAGGTGAAGTCGGCAGTACAGGACCAACTGGCCCAACGGGGTCTGCGGGCGGCACAGGCCCGACAGGACCAACTGGCCCAACTGGCCCGACAGGAACACCATCATCAACTTTTGGTGCTGTTGGCTCCTATGTTCTTGCAAACCGCGGCGACGATCTTAATACTATATCTCAGGGTACTACCTATGCAGGTTCAGGTCTTTATCCAACAGGCTTTCAGTCTTTTGTCTACGCATATGGCGGATCAGCGCCCTATAGAGCCGCTGGACTTAACAGTTCTGCGATAGGGTCAGGAACGTGGAGAGCAATGGGCAGAACGCCCAACAATGGTAGTTTGAGTTATTATTATCCCGCTAATCTTTTTGTAAGGGTTTCCTAATGAGCATTACGATTACAGAAGTTAGAAATGCAAAGTCTATTCAGCCTGATAATCTTTGTATGGATGTAGAGATTAATCACCCACAATACGGATGGATCCCTTACACTTTAAATCCTGCGGATACTGACACAACTATAAATAATGATGCGGTTCGTACTCTTATTGGAAGTGACTTCGCGCCTTACGTTGCACCGACACAAGAGGAATTAGATGCACACCAAGTATTTCAAGTCCGTTCTTATCGTGATTTAATATTAGCGAGTGAGGTTGATCCGATTGTGGGCAACACTTTGCGGTGGGCTGAGCTAACAGATGCACAACGTGCAGCGTGGACGCAATATAGAACAGATTTACGGAACGTTCCCCAGCAAGCTGGCTTTCCTTACAATGTAAGCTGGCCTGTTAAACCAAGCTAGATTATTTATTGGGAGAATAAATGAGACAAAACTGGCAAATGTGGTCTGGTGGTCTATCCGACACAGACCTTTCAACAATATTTAGCGAAGCTTCAAAGCTAAATACAAAAGCGGCAACAACTTTTAACAATGCAGATACAAGCGTAAGATCAAGCGATATTTCTTGGTTAAGCGGCAATAAGGCCGTTCAAGATATTCTTTGGAAGTATGTTAAAGCCGCGAATGAAAACGCCTTCCGCTGCCAAGTAGAAAATATTTGCGACATTCAGTTTACAGAATATCACGCTACCAAGGGCGGCCATTACGATTGGCACATAGATGTAAACTGGGATGGCAACGAGGCGCGGGATAGAAAGTTAAGCGTTACGGTGCAGCTTTCCGATCCAAGTGAATATGAGGGCGGGGGCTTTGAATTTGTAGAATGTCCAACGCCAGACGCTTCATCCCGTATCAAGGGAACGGTTCTAGTTTTCCCCAGCTACCTGAAGCACAGAGTTTTGCCAATAACAAGCGGCACAAGGAAAAGCCTCGTCGCATGGTTTGAAGGCCCAAGGTGGCAATAGTCTATCAGATTTCTCTGCATGGGTCTGCTTATGACGCACGGGGGAAAGACTGGAATACAGTAGAGAAAGAGACAGGTTGTGCTAGGAATGCACAGTGGCGTGATCCAATACTTGGCAGGCCCCAGTTAGTTACGGAGTTTGGTTGCGCTGTTAGTCATCTCAGGGTTTGGGAAAAAATATCTGCCTCTAATCGCAATGGAATAATACTTGAAGAGGATGCAGTCTATGAAAGTATTGATCCTAGCGCGGTTGATACTTTACTAAAAGAGCATGACAGCGTTTGGTTGGGATACCGCCTTAATACTCTTGGCTATTGGTATAATTGTCATGCTTACGCTATTAGACCAGAAACCGCCAAGAGATTGATAGAAGGCTACAAGGATGCTATTGTCCCTGTAGATGAATGGGTGCCTGCCAAACTAAAAGTTCAATCGAACTTTTTCTACACACCAGAGATTGTGACGCAGATACCTAGAGAAATTAGGCCAAGCACGATTGAGGGGGAATCAATGCAGGTACATGTGCTAACAGTTGGAACAGATCAAAGTAAAATGTGGGCTTTAGAGCAATCTGCAAAAGTGCACGGGATAACGTACTTAAATCTAGGTCGCCAAGTAACTTGGATGGGCGGCACAATGGAAGCTCAAGGCGGGGGTCAAAAGATTAACCTTGTTCGCAACCACCTTGAATCTCTGCACGATGGGGATGCGGTGCTATTTGTGGATGGGTACGATGTTATCATAAACGACACGCTGCCTACTATCCTAGAGAGATATGAGGACATGGGTGCAGATATCATATTCGCAGCGGAACGGCAGTGCTGGCCTGATGCGACAATGGCTTCACAATTCCCTTTGTCAACACTCTACAGGTATTTGAACAGTGGTGTTTACATAGGCAAGGTAAGTGCGCTTAAAGAGTTTCTTAATGAAGCGGTGCCCAATGATTCTGATGATCAACTATGGATGCAGAAAAGATTCCTGTCATCTGACTGGCAATCTACGGCTTTTGTCAATTTGGATTATGAAGGCTACATCTTTCAATGCGACGATGATGTTGAGGTTATAAACGGTCAACTAGCAAACGGCATGTGCTGCCCATGTATCTATCATGGGAATGGTGGAGATGACGCAAAGGTAAGATTTAAAAGTCTTGCAGATAAATTTGGTTATGTAGAAGAGGCAGAGGTGTTATCTCCCGCTTATCATAAAGGCTTGGAGTATGAAGAAGTTGCGCCAGAAGTACTTGTAGCCAACTTTATGTCAGAGGCTCAGTGTCAACGATACATTGAAGCATCAGAGAGCCTTGGTCGGTGGGGTGAGCTTGATGGCGATAAGTTTCCAGCGCAAGAAATACGTCTAAAAGAATTAGGCTTGTGGGGCGAGATATCAGAACAATGGGCTGATAAGCTTAGTAAAATATGTGAGAAGCATTGGCACCCAGAAGCGTACCTTGGATTGCGAGATGCGTTTACTATGCGTTATTCTATGAACACACAGACAGAGCTAGGGCTGCATACAGACGCATCTTTGTTTACGGGTAGTGTAAAACTTAATGACAATTACGCTGGAGCGGAACTTGTTTTTCCTAGACAAGAGTTTACAAACAAGAATGTAAAAGTTGGACAGTGCATTTTGTTTCCATCTATGGTAACACATGGACATAAGGTTCTGCCTTTGCGTGGGGGAAAGAAGTATAGCTTGACCATGTGGACCTGTCGATATGAGGGTGACTCAAACTAAAAACAATGTTAGTTTCTTGCTATGTTAGGTTACAGCCCCATAGCAGGATCTGCACTCGCGTCCTCTGGACATGAGATTATTATTGTTAGCCTAGATCATGGTTCTTTCGCTGCTACGGGTCAGGCGGTGGGAACCACAATAGCTCTTAGCGATGGCTTTGGCACGGGCACCTTTGCTGTTTCTGGTCAGACACTCACCCCTAACATAGCTATGAACGAGGACTTTGGGGCGGGTAGCTTTGCCGTCACGGGTCAGGCTGCGCCTCTAAATGTTTCTGCAAGTCTTGCGACAGGTTCTTTTGCTGTATCAGGTCAAGAAAACAGTCTGATTGCTGGAAAAGGATTGCTATCAGAAGCGGGTAGTTTTGCCGTAACAGGCCAAGACGTAACGCCAGTAATATCTGTAAGCGCAATCCTCAATCAAGGCAGCTTTGCTCTAACAGGTCAGGATGCGTTTGGGCTTGTCGGAGAGATTTTTGAGGCGGGTGGTTTTAACTTAACGGGACAAACCGCTAACTTCCAAAAGGCTATGCGGTTGACCGCAGATCATGGCAGCTTTGCGGTCACAGGACAAACCTTAGACTTTGGTGTGCAGGTAAGCGTTATCCTAGGTCAAGGCTCCTTTGCTGCCAGCTTCCAAGATGTAAGCTCTAAAGTCACCAGAGTCCTTGGCTTTGGCTCCTATGCTGTTACGGGCCAAGATGTAGATACTGCAATAGCATTGCGCGAGCAGCCTGACAGGGGATCATTTGCGGTCACAGGGCAGACGGTAAATACACCGATTGCAATGCGTGAAGAGTTAGCAAACGGTAGCTTTGCGGCAAACGGACAAAACTTAAACTTCAAAAAATCTATGGTTGCAGATGCAGGTAGCTTTGCTCTGACAGGATTTGCGGCTAATAGAAAAGTTTCTGAAGCACTAGATCATGGTTCGTTTGCTGTCACTGGGCAAGCAATAAGTTTCAAGAAGACCGCCAATCTTGAGGTAGGCAGCTTTGCTGTTACAGGACAGGATGTCACGACAAGATTTGAAGGCACGGTTGCACTAGGTCAAGGTTCTTTCGCTCTTACAGGTCAAGCCGCTACCCCTGCGAAAAACGTATTTTTATCCTCAGATAGTGGATCTTTCTCTCTTACAGGACAGAATGTTGACTTAGCTTTGGCGGTCAGTTTATCTTTGGACGTTGGTTCTTTTGCCCTAACAGGCTTCGATGCAAACGCTAAATTCACAGAAGCTTTAGATGTTGGGCAGTTCAGTGTTGCTGGACAGGATGTCACAATGAAGTTAGGGGAAGCCGTAGAGGGAGTTTCAATAACCGTATTCATTGGGGGCGCTGCTGTTTACGGTCTAATACTACCCGACCAAGATCCAAATTTTGCAACGATAACTCCCGCGCAAGATCCAGAATGGTCAACAGTAACACCGACACAAGATCCAACGTGGACCCTTGTTGCTTAGAAGCAGAATAAAACGTATATTAAGTGCAATTGAACTTTTTAGATAGGCGCTCAGATGGCTACATATACAGACGCAAACGGCGTTAAACTAATAACTACAGGTGACGAGGCTGGTACATGGGGTTCTAGTACAAACGTCAACCTGCAAATCCTTGATCGTGCAGCTAACGGCTTTGAGTCTATCGCTCTTAGTTCAACGACATATACTCTGACCCTTTCTGCACAGCCTTCTTCTGCGGAAGATGGGCACTATAAGGCCATAAATTTTACGGGGTCGCCCGGTGGCACATGTACTGTAACTTTGTCACAGAATGATAAAGCCAGAGTGTATATGTTGCTCAACTCAACAAACCAAGCGTTAATTATAACGCAGGGGTCTGGTGGAAATGTTACTCTTGAGGTTGGTAAAGGAGCCATTGTTCTTGCAGATGGCGCAGGATCTGGTGCGGCAGTAACCGACTTTACCGCTGCGGTGCAGAATGTGACAGATCTATCTAGTCCATTCAATGTTGGTGCTACTAGCGTCACAACATCTGGCGTAGAATTAAATTTACTGGACGGTTCAGCGGCGGGAACCGTTGTTAATAGCAAAGCTGTAATATACGGATCATCTGGCGAGGTAAATGCTACAACGCTACAGATAGCGGGCACATCTATCACAGCTACGGCTGCGGAGTTAAATTTTGTAGATGGTGTTACCTCTGCAATACAAACCCAAATAGATAGTAAAATGCCTCTTGGAACTGTAGCGGTTACAGTAGCAAATCCCGGTGCGGGAAATAGATATTACATAGATGGGTCTCTACAACAGACGGTTGAGATAAAACCTTCTGTTACATACAGGTTTGATCAGTCTGATAGTTCTAATAGTGGACACCCTTTGCGCTTCAGCACAACTTCAGACGGGACTCATAGTGGGGGCAGTGCGTTTACAACAGGTGTTACAACGGTGGGCACACCGGGAAGTGCTGGAGCTTACACGCAAGTAAAGCTGGAGCAAGATGCTCCTTCTATTTTATATTATTATTGTTCAGCCCATTCTGGTATGGGCGGCAAGTCCGTGGTTCGTGGCGTGAGTGACCTTACAGCAAGCCGGGCTTTGACCTCTGATTCTAATGGGGATGTTGCAGTATCAGGAGTCACCACAACAGAACTTAATATTTTAGACGGACTTACAGCAAGTACGGCAGAACTTAACATTATGGATGGAGTTACTGCTACAACGGCAGAACTTAATATTATGGATGGGGTGACTGCTACAACAGCGGAACTTAACTACGTCGATGGCGTGACCTCTTCGATTCAAACGCAAATAAATGCCAAGTCCCCAATTGCGTCACCCACCTTTACAGGCACTGTAACTATTCCGGGGTTTACTGTTTCTGGAGGAACACAGAACTGGACTGCTACCGCAAGTGGAACCAATCTTACTTTTGCCTACAACGGCGTAAACAAAATGAGAATTGATTCCAGCGGCAACTTGACCGTTACGGGTGATGTAACTGCATTTGGTAGCCTGTAATGACTATAACCTCATTAGATAACTTTGGTCACGCAAGCGGCTCAATATCTATGAGTGAGTTGCGTGATTACTACGGACAGTCTGGATCGGTATCTCTCAACGCAGATCTTAATGGGGGTACAAATCCCGTTCCCAGTAGTCTCCCTGCTTCTGGGGCAGAAACTTCCTTTTCAGATTATCGAAGTAAAAACAGAATCTTAAAGAAAAAAGGTAGGAGTTACCTTTACGATACGGGAACTTCATGGTCACCGGGAGAATCTGGTTGTGCCCAATACAATGTTTATGTGGTTGGAGGAGGCGGATCTGGCGGCGCGGCTTTTTCAGGTTCTGGAGTAGAAGGTCCGGCTTCTGGCGGCGGTGCAGGGGGAACAGCATTTAGACGTTATAGTGTCCAAGATGATGCTATTACAAACGCTGCAATAAGTTTTCCCACGGCGGCTCAAGCCGTTGCTAGGACTTCAACAACGACTCAAATATCTGGTTATAATGGGGATGATGTAACCTTTAATCCTGACGGTACTGGGGCGACGATTACGGGAACAGGTGGTTTTAGAGGGTTTGCTCGCTTCCAAGGTCAAGCGTCCACCACTCCAACTGCAACAACTCCAGTAGGGGAAGGCAGTACTACAGCGGGTAGTGGTACAGGAGGCGTTGGTTCTGGGCAGTGTACAAAGGGTTTGGGTCAAACTGGTTCTGGTGGAGAAAGTAACTATAAAGGTGGAGACGGTCCTGCTTTAAATATTGGGGGGAATCAAGCGGGTTGTACGGGAGGAGGATCTCCAAATTTAAGTTCTGGTGGAGTTGACGGAAGCTCAACCTCTGGACAAGCAACGGGGGCACCCACAGAACCTAGTGAGTTTGGAAGCCTTTGGAAAATAAATAGTGTTGATGCGAGCGCCCCAAGCTTTCAGGGTGGCAATGGGCTTAGCACTGGCGGCACCGCAGGGAGTGGAAACTATGGCGCGGGCGGTGGGGGATCTGGCTCAATAACTTCTGCACCCACAAGTGGCGCGGGTGGCGCAGGATGTTTGATAGTGATTCATTATGAGGTAAATACTTAATGTCCTATACAGACCTCAGATTTAAAGCTGGTATAAACAAAGAGATTACCCCGTACTCTGAAGAGAACGGATGGGTAGATTGTGATAAGGTACGTTTTAGGTTTGGATATCCAGAGAAGCTTAACGGATGGGAAAAAAACTCAGGTAACGCTTTCCTTGGGCTGTGCCGTGGGCTGCATGAATGGGTTGCCCTTAACGGGGAAAGGTTTTTGGGGGTAGGAACAGAGAAAAAGTATTACATCAAGCAAGGAACTTCATATAACGACATTACGCCTATCAGATTAACCACATCTGCGGGAGATGTTACTTTTGCTGCCACAAACGGATCGCCTGTTATCACGGTTACAGATGTAAACCACGGCTGTGTTGTAAATGACTTCGTAACTTTCTCTGGGGCCGCATCTTTAGGCGGCAACATAACAGCCGCTATACTAAATCAAGAGTATCAGGTTACAGAGGTTGTAAACGGTAACGAGTACAAGATATCTGCGCGTACTGTTAGCACTATCTCTAGTATCACAGTTACAGGTGGTCTGAACGCTACGGCTGTAAATGCCAATAGTAGCGATACAGGTAACGGTGGTAGCAGCGTTGTGGGCACCTATCAGATAGGAACAGGCCTTAACTCCTCAGTTGAAGGCGCTGGTTGGGGCGCTGGACTTTGGGGCGGTACGAACAATAGTGCCTTCCAAACTACTATAGCAGAGGATCTAGATGCTTCTGAGACAGGGGTAGATGTAGCCACAGGACAAGGCTCAAACTTTGCAACCAATGACGTTGTTTTGGTGGGCAGCGAACTTATGACAGTATCCTCTGTAGCAAGTGATACGCTTACTGTTGCTCGCGGTGCCAAAGGCACCAGCCCTGCTACCCATTCTAATGGTGCAAACATATTCCTTACCTTGGGTAATACTGATAGCGCAGACAACTTTAACGGTTGGGGTGAAGCTCCTGCCACGGGAACCCAAACCGCAGCCACAAACCTGCGTATATGGTCTCACGATAATTTTGGCGAAGACCTTATCTTTAACGAGCGTAACGGTCAGGTGTTCTATTGGGATAGAACAAACGGTGTAACCACAAGGGGCATAGAGCTTTCTACATTGACGGGAACGCCGACATCTGTGCCCCAGAAGGCTGCACAAATACTCTTATCAGATCGTGATAGGCATGTTATTGCTTTTGGCGCGGATGGTTTAGGCGCAAGCCCATCGACAGCAAAGGGTGATGGATCTCAAGACCCCATGCTAATTAGGTTTTCAAGTCAAGAAAATCCTATTGATTGGTATCCTACTACTACAAACACAGCGGGTGATTTACGGATTGATTCTGGTTCAAAGATCGTACAAGCCGTAGAAACAAGGCAGCAAATCCTAGTATTTACCGACGTTGCCATTTACGCAATGCAGTTTATTGGGCCACCGTTTACGTTTGGTATCAACCTTATCTCTAGCAACATAAGTATTGCTGCACCAAAGGCGGCGGTCGCAGTAGATGATGCGGTATACTGGATGGGCGCAGCGGAGTTTTACACTTACAACGGTGCGGTGCAACGTCTGCCTTGCACGGTTCGTGATCATGTGTTCAACAACTTTAACTCTGCACAGTCTGATAAGGTTGTTGCAGGATCAAACATATCTTTCTCTGAGGTGTGGTGGTTCTATCCATCAGCGAGTTCTGATGAAAACGATAGCTATGTGGTTTACAATTACCAAGAGGGCATTTGGTTTATTGGGACATTAGACAGAACAGCGTGGTTGGATCGTGGTATATCTGCGCTTCCTGTGGGCACAGGCACAGACAACTATTTGTTCAACCATGAGGTGGGCGCGAAAGCAGATGGCGCTGCCATGACATCGTTTATTGAGTCGGGTGACCTTGGGGTTTCTGACGGAAACCAATTCTCTTTTGTCACCAGAGTAATCCCTGATCTTAACTTCAGAGATACCAATGTAGACAATACCACGGTAGATTTTATCTTGAGCGCCAAGAACGCGCCCGGTCAGGTCGCCCAAACAACCAATACTGATACTATTACAAAGACATCTAATGTGCCTGTAGATCAGTATACCAGCCAGTATCAAACCAGACTGCGAGGCCGTAGTTTTACATTTAAGGTTCAGTCAACAGATGCAGATGTATTGTGGCGGTTGGGTATCCCCCGCGTTGATATAAGATCTGACGGGAGAAGATAATGTCTATAGCTCCAGTACCATTCTTTCCTGTGCCACCAACCCAGTATACACAACAGTATATGGCAGAGGTAGTTCGTGCGTTCTCTGTGTTTGCCACTCAGATTACAAACCCTGCCATAGCAAAGCCCATACTCATTGAGATCCCTGCATCTTCTTTGTCTGGTGATGAGGTTGGCACTGTATACGAAAGCAATACGGTACTTAGGCTCAAGTCTGCTACGGCAGCAAATAATACTGTGGGTATGCCACTGCCCACATATACAGTATCAACATTACCAACCGTTGAGACTGGCACATTAATATACGTTTCTGATGGGGCAGCAGGTAGCCCTGTTGTTGCGTTTGGTGATGGATCTAATTGGCTGCGTGTTGATACACGGGCAGCGGTATCGACTTAGGAGACTGACATGGCTAAGAATATTATAGATGATTGGAAGGTGTTTCCCCGCCTGATGATGTTTGTTGTCACGGTGCTGACCTATCAAGCAGTGCATTGGTTTATGAGCTTGCCACCAGAGGCACACACTACACAGTCAGCGGGTCTGGTATCTGTCTGCATGGGCGCACTCACAGGTTGCTTTGGCATCTGGATGAGCAAAGAAGCGGGGTCTAAGTAATGGGTCTTTTTGATGATATCTCATACGGCCTTGGTATTTCTGATAGCAAGCCTTCTGGCTATGATGAGAGAACCGCCAATAGCATAGAGAAAAACCAAGGCAGTGCAGCGGCTGACAGGTATAGAGATGAAAAAGGAATTGGATCTGGAAGTTTTTCGTCACCCTCAGATGAGCTTGGCGGTGCTTCGTATACACCTTTGCCAGCGCCCACAACACTAGCAAGCTATGGACCAAAGCCTGATTTCTTCAGAGATGCAAATCTTGATCGTAGGATAGGCTATAGAGATCTTTTTTCTTTTGGACAGCCATTAGAGCCTTTTGGCGAAGGTGATGACCGCGTAACTCAAGAGATGATTGACGCTTACAATAAGAGGACCGCGTTTGCTAAATCAAGAGCAGACCAAGACTTCATGGGCACGGGGCTAACCCAACAGCAGTATGCCGATAATCAGCAGTATGGGTTTACTAACTTTAGCGATGGTAGAGTGGGTGTTAGCTCTGGTGATAGAGGCCCAGCGCCTACTATTACAGACCCCAATGCGCCTGACTATTCCACAGACTTTGACCCAAACAATGCGTTCTTGCGTAACCGTATGCGTATGTATCAAGATCAAGGTGGTGGAATTTTCCCAGAAATACCAAGATTTCCTTCAGTTGGCCAACCTATGCAGCCACGACTTCCTTCAGTTGGCCCACCTATGCCGCCACAGTTAAGGGGTATTATGGGTCTATCAGACAGGTCTAACATTAGCCCTGCGATGCGCTACGCTGCTGAAAACTATTACAGGTTAGGCGGCAGGCAGATGATGAACGATGAGTTCGAGCGTGGTCGTGCAATGGTACAGGGTCAGAGTGTATGAGTATCTTTACCGCTGCATTAGGTCCGATAGCCAATCTTGCTGGATCATGGCTACAGGGTAAGGCTGATAAGAACGCTGCCGCTGCGGAGCTAAAGCTTACTGAGGCGAAGGCGAAAGCCCAGATACTTTTGTCAAAAGAGACAAGCGTTGCCGACTGGGAGCGCATCATGGCAGAGGGTGCCAAGTCTAGCTGGAAGGACGAATGGTTCGTTATTGTCCTGTCGATACCTTTGATTTTGGCGTTCATTCCCGGTGCTGAAGGTTGGGTTGATCGTGGGTTTGAGCAACTTTCAAAAGCTCCCGACTGGTATTTTTACAGCCTTGGAATTGCAATTTCAGCCAGTTTTGGTGTGCGCGGGGCGCAAGCCTTTTTTAAAAGGAAATGATATGAGCTTTAAACTTAGCAGACGTAGCCTTGATAGGCTTGAAGGAATTGATGATCGGCTACAAGCTGTGGTCAAGATGGCGATAACCATGACCAAGACAGACTTTGGTGTGGTGCAGGGCATGAGAACTATTGAGCAGCAGAAGGAGCTTGTTGATAAGGGTGCCAGCCAAACGATGAAGTCTAAACACCTTGAGGGTAAGGCTTTTGATATCATGGCCTACATAAATGGCAGGGCAAGTTGGGAACTCTCTGTCTATGATGACCTAGCAGATGCTATCAAAGAAGCAGCAACTCAAATGAATGTTCCTATATGCTGGGGGGCAGCATGGGGCACACCAGACATGCCATATCCTATGGATATCCGTAAGTGGGAAGGCACAATGGAAGAGGCAATGACCGCCTACATAGATTTAAGAAGGAGCCAAGGACGCAGGCCCTTCATTGATGGACCGCACTTTGAACTGATAGATTAGTTCAATTGAACTTTTACGATGTAGATGTTATCATCTACAAAACTTTGAGGTAAACAGATGGCCCTACCTTTTCTTTTAAGTCTTGGACTACCCGCTCTTGGCGCTGCTACAGGTGGCCTTGGTCTTGGTTTGGGTGCCGCCTCTCTAGCTGGAATTGGCGCAGGGTTAGGTTCGTTTTTACAGACGGGTGATGTAGGAAAAGGTATTCAGACTGGCTTGATTGCTGGTCTTGGCGGCAAGTTGATGAGCAGTGCGACAAGTGCCTTGGGCAGTGCAGGGGCACAAGCAGTTCCGCAGGCAGTGACAGCAGGGGGCTTGCCCGCGGCTACGGGTAGCAAGTTACTAAATGCTACATTAGGTAAAGATCTTCTGGCGAAGAAGCTTGGCGAGACAACTGTAGCAGGAGCTTTGGGTGCAGCGGGGTCCGGTTTTGGTACGGGGCTTATAGCCGATGCTATGAACCCACAGACGATGGAGCTGCCCGGCAGAGAAAAAGTAGATATACCACCACCTATGCCGCGCATTAGATCTTATCAACCCAAGACAGACATGAGCAGCACGGCTGAAGAAACTATGATTAGTTATGGCCCACCTATGGCAAAACCTGAAGTTGAGGCAGAGCTTCCCTTTGCTAATTATGTAAAAAATTACAGACCCCCTGCTGGTATGTATGGCAATATGTTTGCTGAAGGTGGAGAAGTGAAAAAGATGCGTGGCGGTGGGTTAATGTCTATTTCTAGCTCTCACCCTATATTTAAGAGCTTTGGGGAGAATATGGCTG
>UEXM01001735.1_pt1 | contig 17240 bp, 13 predicted proteins | sample 1796661 | NCBI WGS metagenome assembly UEXM01 (sample SAMEA4772469, study PRJEB27181) | metagenome | reverse complement strand
ACCATGGTCTTCTTGTCCGATCCGGTCAATGATAACCTCAATCGCAGTGTTCAGTATCTCGGTGATGAGTATGAGTAGCAATGACACCACCAGCAGTGCGCGCTCTGCCGGCGTCACGTCAGCCATGATAATTACGGGCATCAGCAACAGCGCCAGCATAACTTCCTGCCGGAAGGCAGCTTCGTGCCGCCACAACGCCCGCAGTCCCTGAGACGAATAACGTGTGGCGTGTAGCAGGCGTTTCAGCCCCTTTTTTTGCGGTTTCATTTGGCTTCCTGTCTTTATCACCGGGGTTGTAATCTCCCCTTGCTTTTCGTCGCGCAGCGGATCTCCCGACCAGGGTCAGGCGACCCGCTAAAAGTCAGTCTGGCGCTGCCGCAAGGTCTGCGCGTAAATTTGTGGCGGCCAGGTAAAAATGGCAGGACGACCAGAACAGTACCGTCGGAATCAATGCCACCATGGCATAACGCAGTGAGTCATTGCCCAGCGTTGGTAACAGGTAGTCACTGAGCATGCCGACTGACCAGGGGCCAAGACCAAGACCAATAATATTGAGTATCAGGAACAAAATTGCCGATGCGGTGGCGCGCATGCGTTGTCCTACCAGGGCGTGTGAGGTAGCGATGGTAGTACCCAGATAAACGTTAAACAGTAAGCCCGGTACAAAGGCAAGAATCAATGCCGTGTATTGGCTTGATGTTAAATAGACTGCCAGTGTAAAAGGCAAACTGATAAAACCAGCGATGGCAGGCAGCCACATGTACCATCGTTTGTCGCGCGGCGCCAGTTTGTCGGCAAGGATACCGCCAGCAAAAACGCCTATTGCTCCAAACAGCCCGGTCGACAGCGCCAGCCAGGTACCGAGTTCACCGGTCGTCATGCCGTGAGTGCGGATAAAAAAGGAAGCCAGCCAATTCAGTGTGCCGTAGGCCGCAAATGCATTGAGTCCCGCGGCCAGCGCCATATGGCGGAATGATTTTCTGCTCCACAGCAGCGCCAATACCTGTTTGAAGGGCGCCAATGCTTCGGGCACATGTTTATTTTCATTCAGTCCACGGATTGGCTCGGCTAACGTTCTGCGAATCAGCAAAGCGATCAGGATGCCGGGGAAGCCCACGACCACAAAGGCAACGCGCCAACCAAAAAACTCATTAAGCCAGCCGCCAAACAAAAATCCAAAGAGTATACCGATGTTGACACCTGTCGAGTAAATTGACAGCGCAGTCGCACGTTTTTCCGGCGGGTAAATGTCAGACACAATTGAGTGGGAGGGTGGGCTGCCGCCCGCTTCGCCGACCCCAACGCCGATACGCGCCAGCAACAGCTGGAGATAGTTCTGTACAAAGCCACTGATGGCGGTCATAAAGCTCCACACACCGATGGCCAGGGCAACAATATTGCGCCGGTTGCCGCGATCGGCCCAGCGTGCGATGGGTATACCTGCAGTGACATAAAACATGGCAAACGCGAATCCGGTCAACAAACCCAACTGGCTGTCTGACAACGACAACTCCAGTTTGATGGACTCCTGCAGAATCGATAATAATTGTCGGTCAATAAAATTAAAGCTGTAGACAACGGTGAGCAGGCCGAGCGCGTAATTCCTGGCGCGGGTGGTTGAGTACGGGTTGAAGAGGGGCGGTGGCGTTTGCTGTTCTTCTTGTTTGCTTTCGCTTGTGTCAGTCATTTGGTGTGTCCTGATAAGACGTGCGTTTAAGAATTACTTGCCGGACTGCTTTACTCCCGGTTTATTCGTTTCCCGGGATAATCTTCCCCAGGATAGGGCAAACAAGAAACACTTAAGACAGCAACCGCCCCGTATCAGCACGAGAGCAGCTCTTTGAATTTTTCTTCTATTAATATGCCGCTGTCAGACATCATATTGTGTTCTGCGTAATAAAAATAGCTGTGCGGCCTGTTACACACGAGATGAATATGGGGGCTCGAACCAGGGACACACGGACTGTGAGTCAAATGGAGCGGTATTCCCCTGATGCGCCTAACCAGCCGATCTCAAAGGTGTTCCTGATTCTGAACTTGCCATCTCCGGCGAACCGACACACATCTGAGCCGGATGACACCGTACTTGCCTGCTCGATACCTGCATAGGCACATCACGCCATATTCAGGGGCGTGACATATGGCCATTAAAATTCCACTTTGAACTAAACCTTTATCCAGGTCTCTGCGTCTTATAGACGTGAGCTAGCTAAAATTGGCGAGTTGGTAGCCATAAAACTCAGGGGTGGTGATGACCAGGTCAAGTTCGGGAAAGATTAAAAAACACCTTGCGATATTGTTGTCCTTGCTATTCTGCATCTCGTCAGTCGTGGCGCAGGTCAAAACCCCAATACCCCTTGCCTCAACGTTTAGTATGCACTCGCAAGTACTCGCCGAAGATCGCACTATCGTCGTGGCGCTGCCAGCAGGTTATGCGAGTAGTAAGGCATCCTATCCGGTATTGTATTTGCTTGATGGCGAACAGAATATCTGGCATGTAGCGGGAAGTATAGAAATTCTGACCCGGACCGGGGCTATGCCACCGGTAATTATTGTGGGCGTGAAAAGCGAGAATAGAATGCGGGATTTCACGCCTTCATCCGTTGAAGGTGTGCCCTATAGCGGAGGTGGCAAGAATTTCCTCAATTTCATTAGCGCGGAATTGATTCCCTACATTGAGAGTAATTACAGAACACACCCTTATCGTTTGCTCGAAGGACACTCCCTGGCGGGTCTTTTTGCCGTCAATACGTTCCTGGACAATACGCAACTATTCGATGCGTATATCGTGATGAGTCCTGCCATGTGGTGGAATAATGAGGAGATGACGGAGAAAGCAAAATCATTCTTTAAGAATGACGCGGAATTGAATAGATCGATTTATTTCGGCATTGGCGCTGACGATGGACAAGGGATGCAGAATGAACTTGGCCGGTTCGTGGAGACTATTCAGCAAGATTCCCCAGAAGGTTTGAGTTGGAGTCATGAAGTTTTCGAAAATGAAGGGCATATGTCAGCCTCGTTGCTTGCCAATTACTATGGTTTAAAGTTTGTGTTTTCGACACTGAAGCTTCCTGATGTATTGTGGCAAGAATTCGACAGCGAGAAATTTCTCGCTCATGAAAGGATGGTCATGGAAACATATGGGGAGTTCGCAAAACAATCAGAAGGAGACTACGTTACTTTAGGCTTGAAATTAGTAGAGGAGGGGAACTACGAAGGAGCGATAACGGTTTTTAAACGCAACACGGAAGCCTATCCGATCTATCCTGCCAACTTCGCGTGGCTGGCGGATGCATATGAGAAGCATGCAGACTACGATAAAGCCATAGAGGCTTATTCTTTAGCGCTTACAAAATCCAAAGCCATTAATTTTGGCCAAGAAAAGAATTATATTCAGAACATAGAGCGGCTTTCGAAACTGACACAAACTGAATGACGGATTATCGGGGGATTACACCATGGGGAGGAATCCTCGTATACGTTGAAGCGACAACTATCATCCGGATCCTGATTTGCAACGAATGTTATTCCGCCAGCCTCCCCTATTCTGAGCTTTATATGTCTGACCAGTTTACTCGTAACTGTATCAAGGTCTGACTCAGGGACAAGAATATATCCTTCCAAAACTACCTTGCTCAATGTTCAATCCTTGCTGAAGCGCAGCACTTGTATCGTGCGTCAGCACGATTATTCAGCTTTTCTGCACAACATCTCATTAGAGTTATTCCGCAAATGCCATCGGTGACTAACTGAAATACAACGATGCCTAACGTTTCAGGCACGTCCCGGCCTGATCAGCGCGTGCACGCCTAGCTATATATTCGAGCAAGCACACATAGTAGGGTATACGTTTATAGCAGCAATTGAGCGAAAGCAATGGCCTGCACGGTCCAGGGCGTGTGTCAGGATGGCACCTTCGGAAGGTGCCGTCAGCGACAATGCCAGGTAACGGATGCGTACTCCGTTACCCGGACGGGTTAAAAGCCTGCCATGTGGACTCTAAGGCATTGAAAGTAAGCGGTATTATCCCAAGAGTCCCCGGGGATAGTGGTCGGCCTACCTGAGTTCAAGCTAAAGATAAGCGGACTATGCCTCTTTTCTGAAGCGTTCGCAAAATCGAAGTAGAACCAGATAATTCTGAAAGTTCTGTTGAATCGATTTGTTTAACGGTGATTTGGTGCATAGAATCCATTATGAGTCTTTTAATTTATCCAATGGAGTATGAAAAGTGAGCAATCAAGAATTACAGGCGCTAAAAGAACGTTATGTTGCAGCTGGTGCGGCAAGTCCAAACGAACAATTCGCAGACCATGCACTTAACGCAGAGATTTGGGACGCTGATGGCAAGCGCATGATCGACTTTGCCGGTGGTATTGGTGTTCTGAACATCGGTCATTGTCATCCAAAAGTCGTTGCTGCTGTTAAAGCTCAGCTAGATAAGGTAATGCACACTTGCCAAACCGTTATGCCGTATGAAGGGTATGTGAAACTTGCCCAGAAGCTGTCTGAAGTCGCACCTGTAAAGGGTGATGCGAAGGTGATGCTGGCCAATTCGGGTGCAGAAGCGCTGGAAAATGCGGTCAAGATCGCTCGTGCAGCCACCAATAAGAACAATGTGATCTGCTTTGACGGGGGATATCATGGTCGCACCTTCATGACTATGGCCATGAACGGCAAAGCAGCGCCTTACCAGAATGATTTCGGCCCGATGCCTGGCTCAGTCTATCGCGCGCCTTATCCGGTTCCCTACCATGGTGTCAGCGACGAAGAAGCTCTGCGGGGCCTGAAAATGACAATGAAGTCAGATTCTCCCGCAGGAGACACAGCTGCTATCGTTATTGAGCCTTTGTTGGGTGAAGGTGGGTTTTATTCCGCATCTCCCCAATTCCTTCAGGAAATTAGGAAGATTTGTGATGAAAACGATATTTTGATGATTGTTGACGAAGTACAAAGTGGCTTTGGCAGAACCGGGAAAATGTTCGCTATTGAACACAGTGGCGTTCAGCCAGATATGATGACCATGGCCAAATCAATGGCTGCTGGCATGCCTATCTCAGCAATTGTGGGGACTGATAAAGTGATGGATGCGTCCGGCCCTAATTCGCTAGGTGGAACGTATACGGGCAGCCCAACCGCCTGTGCCGCGGCATTGGCGGTTTTTGATGTCTTTGAGGAAGAAGATATTCTTGGTAAAAGTCAGCGTTTAGGCGAAAAGCTACATGACCGCTTCATCCAATGGGAAAAACAATTTCTACACGTTGCCAATCCCAGAAATTTGGGTGCCATGGCAGCCTTTGAACTGGTAGAAAGTAAAGAGTCCCGTCAACCCAAAGCTGAGATGGCTGCTGCTGTTATAAAAAAAGCTCAAGAAAAAGGACTGATTTTGCTGGCTTGCGGTCTGTTTGGTAACTCCATTCGTTTTCTCATGCCGATCACAATTGAAGACGAGGTGCTGGAAGAAGGCTTGAATATTGTTGAAGAAAGCCTGAAAGAAGTGGGTGCATGATACGTTGTCATCGGTAGAGTAAAACTGACCCGCTACCGACAAAACCTGTACACCGGGCTATGATTCCGCCGTTTGAATCAGGCAACGAGCGCATAGTCCGTCACTCTTGCCGCCAATATCGTGGTAAGCCGATGATAAAAAAGAACATATAGTGGGCCCACCTGGACTCGACCCAGGGACAAACGGATTATGAGTAAGCGCAAACCGGCGCAGATCGGTGCGCTAAAATAATGAGACCTAACAAGCTTGTACGTCTTGTATTGGTTCTTTTGACCGAAACCGAACTAACCTGCTAAGTCTGACCTTACCCCCGAATATTGAACCATGAGCAAGATGAGAGTTCCAGTAATCGCATTTACCGGGATTTTTACTTATAACTCCTGTAGATTTCAGGGGGAACGCACAGAGAGTTAACTTGTCAGTACCATTTGCCTTGTTTTGATCAATCAAGTTTCGCCCTTTTTTGCTTTATGGTTATAACTTCTTTGACCATTTTCGCGAACTCCCGCCCTTGGGCGCGCTTCTCAGCCAAGCTTGCAGTTGCCAGAGCATTTTCACGCAGCAACTTTTTGTAATTGGACAGTCGGCGACTATCAAGCTCTCCTTCTTCTATCGCTCGAAGTACCTCGCAACCTGGCTCCGTTTCGTGTTTACAGTCGGAAAACTTGCACTGAGTGGCGAATGAATCAATATCATCGAAAACGGCATTGATCGAACCATCAATTTCCGCAACTCTTAGCTCTCGCATACCCGGGGCATCAACAAGAAGGCCACCGGTCGGCAGGATATGCAACTCACGGTGTGTCGTCGTATGGCGACCCTTCTTGTCATCGTCGCGAATCTCTCCGGTAGAAGCCAACAAGCGGCCTGCCAGTGTATTGAGTATTGTGGACTTTCCTACACCGGATGAACCGACAAGTGCTACGGTGGTAGTGCTATCAATCCATGAAGACAGCGCATTGATTGATCCAGGGTCAAGGGCATTAATTGCCTCAACCGGAACCCCTGCTTTGGTTTTTCGGGCACGACGGATAAAAGCATCTGCATCTTCGATAAGGTCTGCTTTGGTGAGGACAATCACTGGCATTGCTCTGGCCTCTGTGCAAAGTGCAAGGTACCTTTCCAGCCGAGATTCTTTAAACTCTTCATTGCAGGATGTAACTATGAAAAGAGTATCGATATTTGCGGCTATGGGCTGAAGTTCGTTGCTATCGCCCGCACCCAAGCGTTTGAATAGACTTTTGCGTTCAAGGATCTTTTCAATTCTCGAAAGTGACTCATCCAATACGACCCAGTCGCCGACAGTCGGTCGATGAATCGCGTCCATTCGGCGTAAAGCGGGCGAGAGCTCTACAACCCGATCGCCTGAACCACAGGCAACTGTACTTCTCGTCCGTTGTACTGTTATCACGCGCCCGAGACGCTCCTGTAATAAGGAGACGTCTGTTAGTTGCTGAACAAAGAAGGGAACGATACCCAAATTTTTTAGTAATTCATTCATACTATAAGCCCGTTATCACAATGCGCTTCTTGGCCATTCTCTTTGCAGACTAAGGCATTCCAATTCTTGCCGAAAGGCTCTCTCGTGCCAATACCCTGCCGCCAATTATGACAGTCTGTATTTGCTCATAAGCTTGTAAGGTAACTAATGGATTTGATTTCACTATCAAAAGGTTAGCTTTTTTACCTACTTGAATTGTACCGATCTCTTCCTGCAGTCCGAACGCGCGGGCATTATTGATAGTGGCACCTGAAAAAATCGCGTCGAGCGGAACACCGCTTTCTGCCCAGTCTTTCATTTCCCAATAGCCATTTAAACCTGGAGGGTTGCCCCAACCAAATCCACCGGAGGATGTATCAGACCCAAGCACCAAATTACCGCCTTGTTCGAATAGGATGCCCACCATACGTTTATAGCGAGCGACCATGCCAGATATACCGGAACCAACGGAGTCAGTAGTTGGATTCGTAACTATTGAAGAACCGAACACTTCTATAAATTGCTCCCTTTGTACTTGAGCCTCAGTTTTCAGATAATCAATGAATGCGGTGGGTAGTACATCCTCCAGTTCACGGCGATTCAATAGCTCATCATCAAACATTGAAGCCGTGTGTTGGATGCTTCTGATGGTAGGTTGTATATATATGCCAGAGCTAGCAGTATCCTGCAAATTCTTCGTGATGGATTCGGGAATAGCAGGGTTGTTGTAATCGTTACCCTGCCAATCCCAAGGGCCGTGAGAAAGGATATCAACACCTGTTTCTCGCGCTATTCTATGACCATTTGGAGAAGTCGCATGCATGATAACCACCAAACCCAATGCATGGGCTTCATTAACTACATCGGTAATTAACTCGCGACTTGGCAGCGCTATGTGCTCGGCACCACCGGGCATCCATAAGGCTTCCTCATAATACATTTTGATACAGCTAGCGCCGGTTGCTGCAATATTGGCAACTGTTGACTTGGGCGAGTGCTCATTTGGGTCAACACCCTCTGGCAAATAACCATTTCGATACCTGTCATACAGGAAATTGGGTGCGTATTCCAAAAGCCTCCCAGGCGGTATTTCCGAGGCCATATATCCATCGCTCAACACAAGGCCTGGACCACAGTGTTCCAAATCCGGCCGGATTTCGGCATTCATGAAAGTCTCATTAGACTCGGTGTCCGCATTGGTTTCGATAAGCGTTGTAAATCCATGATACAAATAACTCTTTGTCATTTGGTCTAGATAAGCAGAATACAAGGCTTCGAAATCTTCGGTATAACGTCGTTTTAGTCCGGTTGCATGATAGAGGTGAACGTGACTATCAATCAGGCCAGGTATCAGATAATTATTTCTACCATCCAAGGTTTCAGTAGCAGTATACCTGGCAGAGGCGGTAACAATGTCTGCTATTCTTCCATCCCGAATCAAAACATTGACGTTTTCCTGGGGCTCGTCACGCTCAGGTGAAATAAGCGTTGTATTTACAATGGCCAAGTCAAAGTGACCCGGCTCCTGCGCTGTTATCACACTAATCGAGGCGCCTAAAAAAATGCTTGCCGCTATTTTTATCAATATGAAGAAAGCTGAGTTCACAGATAGTACCGACTTCATGCCTTTTATCCTTTTTTGACGGTTATTAAAGCCCATTATCCAAAAATAATATTGGGCTGTTTTTACCTTTACTAAGCCAAACTACAGGCTCTGAGCCGCAATCATCATTAGGTGCGCGACAATATGCGCGCCCATTGCGCACTCTTAACCATATTTCCAATACAGGTAGCCCGCAATAAGGCCAAAACTGGCATTTCCCAGAATAATATATGCCAGCAAATACAGCGTAATCTCACTTGATAGCGCGAAACCTATGGGCAAATGGCCCAGGCCAAAAATAAGTGCTGAAGCCGCAATGGCGATGATGTAGTTGTAGTCACGAATACCAGAACCAGTTTTTTGAGTAAGGCGGTATGTCCCCCAAACGAAAAATGACATTAAACCCCAACGAACCAGTAACTCCTCCGTGATACCTCCATACAGTATTCTTGTATACCAAGGTAAAACTAGCCCCTCAGCGTTACTTAGGAATTCAGCAGGAAGGTGGCTGGACAGCGTGGCGAGGAATAGAGATGTAACTATGCCGCCCAAAAATCCACCAATTAGTGCGGGGGCCACTTTTGAGCTAATTTTTTCCGAAATACTTTCGGACCCAAATAGGGCAAAAACCAAAGGAGCGGATAGTCCTACTTTTTTTGAATAAACAGACCCAAGCCAGACCATGAGCATCAGTAGCAATGACGACTGTGCCACAGAGATAATTTGAATCATCTCGACTGCCATAGGTGGCGGTGAGGATTGAAGCGACAATAGCCGTGGGACTATGGGAAGTGTAGATAGAACGCCTAATAGCCCTAGCGTAAACAAGAAACTATTAGGCTTTAAATTACTGGGGGTATTCATAGCGTAATCTTAATTTTTGCTCAGTTTTCGCCTTTGACATACTCAGGGCGATGAACCCAAAAAATTCGACTAGATTTATTCTAGCTGATGTTGGGCTGAAAGTGCTCTATATTGGCATGTGTGTATGGTGGTGATTTTTCGAAATTCGTCTATATTCAGTCAGAGCTTTTATTGAAAACCTTGTATTTCAAGCGAATGATTTCCTGCCCGGTTGGTTCATGCAACGATTCCTGAATGTGCTTGAAACCGTATTTCGCGTAGAAGTTTCTGCCAATGGTGTTTGCTTTGAAAACTTCTACTTCAAGTTCACCATGCCGTGTTCTAGCCTTATCCATCAAAGCTTTGCCAATACCTGAACCCTGTAGACAAGGTTGAACAAATATAGCGCCGACTTCGTTATTCATTAGCGCTATAAAGCCTTCAACTTTGCCATCAACTTCGGCTACCCAGGTTTCGGTGTTGGGCAAGTAAATATCAGCAGTATTCTTGCGTTCTTGCGCTATAAAGTCTTCTGTCATGAATGGGTGCGCTATCCGGGTTGCTGTTTCCCAGGAATTTAGAACTGCTTGTAAGTCTGACGAGTTGTATTGTCTAATTGTGATATTCATATTTTATGCGTTAACTCAAGTTAGGCGGGTTATTCTATTGGGGTGCGATCAGGATTGATTGAAGAAAAACGACAGTTTTGGGCAGATAAAGTAGACATCATGCAGAACTGCTATCGGAGAAAGAGATGATTCGTTGGTTAATTCCAGCAAGATTGCCCGAAGTTGCCAGGTATGTTGAGCTATATTGGTATCTTGAAAAGCCAAAGAGTACTAAGACTTTTTCCAGGCCTAAGCTCAATCCTGATCCATCAGCTCATTTGATTTTGTCTTCGCCGAATGAAGCTTATCACTACAAAGTAGACGAGCAGGTTTATACAGGCAGAGGCTCGCACTGGATTTATCCACATGGTAGAACCTTTGAGTTGGAGCATACTGATTCTTTCTCTTGCCTGGGCATCAAGTTCAAAGTAGGGGCGCTGTATTCGATCAACAACGTCAAATTCGACAATGAGTCACTGGACACTGTTGATGACGCAGATTGTAGGGGTTTTTTGGGGTTTGCGTCGAATTGTGAGGTTGACTTACTTGCAATGGCAAAAAATGACCCTGATCTGTGTGGTGACAAATTAGATGAGTTACTTTTACCATCGCTAAGCGATGGCTTTGAGGACAAACACAGCGAAATTACCAGACGGGCCCTGCCATTATTGGCAACTGAATCTATCAATGACATGGGCAAAATGCTGTTCTGCTCCCAGCGTACAATCGAGCGAAGCTTTTTAAAGGTAACAGGCTTAACGCTTAAGCAGTGTCAATCAATCAATAGACTTGAATCGATTTTGGAATACCTCTATCAGCGAAAACCGGGTGATATTGATTGGGTTGATATTGCCTGTCAGTTTGGTTTTAGTGACCAGCCGCACCTGATCCGTCATCTAAAACAACACCTTAATCTTACGCCTCAGCGTTATGCTGAGCAGCGTGGTTTTACCATCGATATTTACGGCGGAGTGTTGCAAAAGTGAAGTGATATTTCTATTCGAGCTGCTCGCTCAATAAAGCACGTTACAAAGTCTTTACCCAACGAGAGTAGTGAAAATCCTGGTGAAATGCAGCCATCGTCCGCAGCTGCTACTCGTAGAGCCTTGTTCCGCCATCAGCAATTTTCGGTTGGAGTTCGGTTGCTGATGGCGTCCGATTGGCTGGTTCATGACCCTCTTAAATTCGGGGCAGCCACATCCCAAAAATCGCCGCAATCACTCCTCCCAACATCACCAGTGTCAGCAAGAATAAGCCTCCTGCAGTGATCAGCTTTTGAGTCGCCGATCCCCTGGCGTGGGCCTGCAGATACACCTCAAGCAAGAGCAGCGGAATGATATACGTTGTGATATTGAGTACCGTTAGAAAAGGTCCCGAAAAGCTAACCGGGTCAAAACCTACCGGCTTCCCATGGAAGCTCAGCCAGGCCATCATGCCCACCCGAAACATCCACACACCACTGACCGCAATGAAGAGACGCAAGGCCCAGATACGATGCTGCACAAACTTTCGTTCCCGCGCAAACTTGAACGCCATCGTTGCACATATCAGAATTATCAAGCCATTGATCATCAGTGCCATGTGCCCAAAGCTATCGCCCGCCACCAGCTCGCTCCGCGTCAAGATCATGAAGCCGCCGCTCAGACTCATTACGCCGGCAATCACGATATACAATCTGCCATTCCAGCGATGCAGTGCCGGGAAATGGTTACGAATAGCCGGCACAAGCTGCATCAGGCCGCCCACCGTAATCAGTGCCGCAAACACCACGTGCCCGATCACAGCGAAATTTCCCCATGTATCGCCCTCAATATAGCCCGCTGGCATTACCTGATTAAAACTCAAAAAATCGGCGCCAAACGTGGCTCGGTAATAAAACGCAACGATGTACAATGAGAAAGCCGCCTGCCCTAGCAGCACCATGAAAAACCAGCACTTTGCCGCCAGGTTAATCCCCTTGTTGGCAAAAGAAGGGGATCGCCAGCCAGCTGTGTTTAACGATTGTAATGACATACCTGCTCCTCAATGCTGTGTTAACATCTGTTCTGAATCATTAATAAAAACAGGGCAGATGCGCTAAGTATCGGGATTTTCAGATGCGTTTCTTGCCGTTTTCGAAATCGGCCAGTATTGATACAGGCGTTATGTGGAAAATCAGCTCAGTAACTGATGAACTGACGGCAGCACAACCGACTGGAGCAGACTCGTCTGCTTCCCGGGTACTGCGTCGAATCAAGGGGGTTGAGCCCCTGCTGCTAATATGGTGGTGCTTTGCCCTGGCGACCTTATGTTCATCAGTTGTCCGTCATTCAGCATCCGACTCAGGCTTCACATATTCTGCTCTGGTTATTGTCGGCTCTGGTGCCTGCGGCTGGTTCTGGTTCCTAAGTCGAGCGTTGTTTCGCGATAAACGACATTTAAGCCCCGCGGTATTTGCCCTGGTGCCCGTGATAGTGACCGTGGAGGCAGCAGCGACATTGATGCCAGCAGCAGGCACGCCGGGCATGGCGACAGAAGTGGGGCGCATTATCAACAATGCAGCCTCCCTGGTCTGTATCGCCGCTATCGCCTTTGTCTGGCGTGAAGCACTGCACGGTTATCTGGTCCTGAGTTCCCCCGCTGAGCGTCGCTTCAGACAAATTTATGTCGGTAGTTTCAGTTTGCTGGTAGCCATCACGTTGCTCTGGGTTTCAGGCGCGCGTCCGGGCTCATTGGCAGCCGACTGGCAAGCCATACTGCTGACCAGCACTGCAGTCCTTACCCTTGCAGGTGGCCTCGTAGCCGTTCAATACCGGCTTCGTCACCCGCTTTCAGTCAGTGGCGGGCTTGAGCGCAGCCGAGCGGTACCGTCAGATGACGAGCAATCAGAAGTGCTTGCCCAGCGTATACTCCGCGCCATTGAGGATGAAAACCTGTTGACGACGTCCAACCTCAAGGTGGCTGAATTCGCTGCGCGCGTTGGAGAGCTGGAATACAAGGTTACTCGCTGTATCACCAGCCGATTACGATATCGGAACTTTAATCACCTACTCAACAGCTACCGTGTTGAGCGGGCAAAACGCCTGTTCGACGATGCTGACTGTCAGCATTTGAACATCGCCAGTATCGCCTACGATTGCGGATTTAACTCGCTGGGCCCATTTAATCGTGCGTTCCGGCAGCACACCGGCATAACGCCTCGGGAATACCGCCGGAACTCCGGTTAATTGAATCCCCGATAGCCTTCTAGGTAGCGTACATAAGCATCTTGGGAAAGTGCACTTGCCGCTTAGAGTTGGTCTAATTTAGGTTCTAGTGTATCGAAAGAGTTAACTTGTCAGTACCGAGAGGTTAGATCGGGGCCAGCCCCCATCAGAGAGGCGAATAGGGGATCACTAGTCCGTCACTCACACCGGCCAAATTTCCTCTGCGCGGATGCTAAATCTATGAAAAGTGGGGGATAGGGTCTGCGAGACTATTTTATCTTGAAGTGCCAGATGCCGTTCCAGTCTGCAGGCGGTGCGTTATTTTCAAATTCCTTGATCCGCGCCATCATGACCAGTGAAGGCCCATCCTCCGGGTGTAGTTCCAGACAACGGGAGAGGTTGTCTCTGGCACGATTCCAATCCCTACTGCGATAGGCGGCAAGCCCGGCTTCGTAGCTACGAAAGAGTGCGGTGAGCTCGGCTTCAACGGTTCCAGCCAGCGCGAACAATTCATAGATTGTTGTCACTTCGTCTTTTCCTGCCACTGCTACGCGGTCAATTTCCCGAAGCTCGAAATGCTCATCGATTCTGGCGCGAGTCCGTTCGTCGATCAGTATGCGGGTGTGATAGTGCTTGTTGAGACTTTCCAGACGTGAGGCCAGGTTCACGGCATCTCCCATGACGGTATAGGATTTGGAGTTCTCGGAACCGATATTACCGGTGAGCACATCACCGGTGGCCAGGCCTACGCGGATGTGGATGTCGGGTAAGCCCTTACGAAAACCAAGAATCTCGGGAAGAGTGGCGTGCAGCTTGCTGAGCTGTTGAAACTGGGCCAGTGCAGCCTGGCAGGCGAGTACAGCGTGGTTTTCTTCCCCCGTGAAGGGTGGCCCCCAGAATGCCATAATTGAGTCGCCGATGTACTTGTCGATGACGCCTTTTTCCTCAAGTATCGGCTCAGTCATGGTGCAGAGGTAGTGATTGATCAGGCGGACCAGACCACCAGGAGTCAGTGATTCAGAAATTTTACTGAACCCCTCAACATCTGAAAAGAACACGGTCATTTCCTGATTGTTGCCACTCAGTTTTGCCTGTTCAATGCCTTGGCCAAGCAAGGAGTCTACAATGCGTGGATCAACGTATTTGCCGAACAACTCTTTCACCTGATTTTTAAAACGAAGCTCCTGTGCCATGTGATTGAAGGTAAAAGCCAATTGGCCTACTTCATCGTGGCTGCTGGGAATGACTTCAATATTGAGATTGCCTTTGCTAATTTCTTCTGACTTGGCTTTGAGATCGCGCACTGGATTCACCAGCCGGGTTGTAATGCGAGCCGAGATTACGATACCAACAAGAAACACGATAAAAGTGAGTATAAAATTCTGCTGATAGATACCAAGAATCATGGATTCCGCAGCTTCAATCTCCTCGGCCTGGGTACTGTTGAGCTGTTCCAGGCTGAGCAGCATTGCCAGCAGCTCCGCATTGAGGTGATCCGCCTCTACTTGAAGTTGGTCCAGCCGGCCTGCAAATTCCCCGGTATCGGCAGACTCAAGATTGTCGATCAAACCCAGGGCGTGTCGAAAATATTCGCCATGCTCCTTTTCAATATTTTCGAGAAGCAAACCTATTCGGCCAAACTGGATGGCATCGAGGGGGCTCAAAAACTGAGGCTCTGCCAGAGTTTCATCGAGAATGCGACGTGCCACAACAAGCTCTTCCTGCACCAGGGTTTCGAAACGCATGAATTGCTCGCGATCGACGTCAATCATCTCGCGTGCATCTGGGTCGCTGCTCCACAATCGCATCATGCGTTCCAGATAGAGTTCTTCTTCGAGTGAATGCACATCAATGTTTGCAGCGACCTGGGCGAGCGGCAACACCCGATGGGCAAGGTGGGTGACGCGGACCTTGACATCGTTGACTTTGAAGTAGGAGATCACGAAAGAAACACTGGCAGCAATCAGCATCACGGTCACCAATGCTGAGGTGAGCCCGAAAACCTTGACCCATATAGAGCGGAAGCGAGGTGGTGTTTGCGCAGTAGTCATGGTCATCCGGCTTGGTTGCAGTTCGACACTAAGTATACCCTGGTGGAACGCTGGTTTATGCATCAATGCCTAATGTAGTAATTCACGATTCATTCCCTGATAACCTCGAAGCGCTCCAGCTCCCGGCGCGGCTCCTCCCATTCGGGTGCCAGTTCCGATGCTTTGAGGTAGTCGAGATACGCGTCGCGGAGCTGTTCCAGGTTTTCGTGGGCGATACCCCTGTTGAAATGAGCCCTCGCCAGCTCACGTACCGCCCTGGCCTCACTTGCCTGACGCGACTCCGGCGACTCGGCTATTCCTCCGGCGCGGCCCGGCCTGGGCTGAATACCTAGCTCTATGGCGCGATCGAAGGCGCTGATGGCCTGCGCCCACTGTTCACGCAGGTTAAAGATATTGCCTCGATTGATGTGAGCGAACGTCAGCGTGTCCTTCAGGTGCACAGCCTCGGTGAAATCGGCCAGGGCATCGTCAAAGTTGGCAGCCGCAAAATGGAGTACACCCCGATTGTTATAACTCTCTGCTCTATTCGCGGCTTCACCACCCTCCTGTATTGCTAGCGTACAGAGCCGCATGGGCGAAATGACTACTCGCGATCCGGTGATCAGAATCCCGGACGCTGATTGCGGGTTGCGCGCCGCCATGGAGCACTGCTCAGCATAACTACCATCAATGATAGTGAGCGGAGAGACAGGCTGCGCCTGTGTTTGAGCGCTGCCCAGCACGGTAGCCATGGCGCTGAAAAGGGTCAATACGCGTATCGGAAACGTTGTTGTCATGACGCCCTCCTGTCTGTGATGTGTCATTAACTTGACCACAATATATCTTGATCGCTTTGTACTGTAATACCCCCTTTTTTGCAACGAAAAGCTCTTAGAAAGTCAGCCCTAAGCGTACACTACCGCCTACGGTATCGTTGGCTCCAGCGATCGCGGCAACATCAATATTGATCATCCCGAATGGGCTAAATCCAAGACCAATGGATGCGGTATCGTCAATCTGCGACTTCATATCGGTTTTGTAACCAAGGCGAAACTGGGCCCAGCCCCAGACATCAAATTGAACTCCGGCGCGTACAAACTGGGAGTCTTCGCCGGTTGCGTAGTTGGCACGCGCATTGGCGTCAATATCCAGGGCGCCCTGCAACCAACCATTGTTATAACCAAGGCCCAATCGCGCCAGCGGATCAATTGAAACCGTGCGCCCCATCGCCGAAGTGTAGTCGGCGCTAATCAGATCAATCAGGCTAACCGCGCCGCTCCATCGCCCCACAGAATGCACCAGGCCCAGATCAATGTTAGTGCCGTTGTCCTGGGTGCGATAATCATCGGCGCTAAAATCGCTTTCATCAAAATTGTCCACATCCACCAGGTAGTCAATCAAGTCCACACGCTGGCCCTTTAAAGAGATGCCGATGAGGGTTGAGCCTTCATTGAGTGTGCTCGACAGGTTCAAGCCCACCTCACTCACCGCCGCACCTGATGCATAGACAGTGCTTTCAATACCCAGAATCTGAGCGTCAACGCTCTGCCCGCCGGTCACGGCCGCGACCGCTGCGAGAATCCGCGGATTACCGGCCACCCCGCCTTTGTCCTGCAGCCGTTGCTGCGCCGCGGCCAGTACTTCAGCATTTGTGATTCCCGGCTGCTGCGCGATAAGGCCAATAGCAGCCACGTCATCAAAGAACTCAATGTCGGCGCTCGAGACGCCGCTGACAATGCCAACGCTTACATCCGTTGTTGCAAACAGACCCAGAGAAATGGATGGGGTCGGCATAGACAAGTACAGGCTGGCACCGCCATCGATCGTAGCTTGGGTATCAACCAGAGAGCGAAGGGACTGGGAGATAAACTGAGCGTCTTCAACGTTAAATCTACGCGATTCGATCAGGCTCAGGCGATCGGACAAATCGGAGCACGTATCAACAATGCTGTGCTGACATCTGACCAGGAATCCGGCATCAA